>JGI2924J29684_1078724_pt1 | contig 134510 bp, 122 predicted proteins | sample BenlonsequencITS_FD_29684 | JGI IMG/M metagenome (IMG submission 29684) | reverse complement strand
AGAAGTGCAAAAAAGAAGGGCCGTCTTATAATGAGTGTCCTCAGACATTCATTATGAGACGACCTTTGATGTTTATAACCTAGGAGTAATTTTACAATGATAACTCTTGTTAAGCTGACAATAATAAACCTAATCCAGGCATGTCCAACAATTCGACAGCGCTGTCGAATTGTTGGACATGCTTAATTGTCTTTAGCTGGAATCCCCCGAACAAATCTGTCTCATAATGATGTCCTCGGACATCATTATGAGACAGCAATCTTGGTTCTGAAACTCAATGTATAGCTTAGCTTAAGAGTTGACGTAAAAACTCAGTTGAATAATAGATACTCACTTATAAGTATCTCCTGAAAATATCTGATTCCATTAGTTAAGATTTAAACTGAAAGGTTTTCAACGATTGTAGAGATACCCTGACCTCCTCCTATGCACATAGTTGCTAAGCCATATCTCTTACCCGTACGCCTTAATTGATTGAGTAATTTTATCATAATAATTCCACCTGTTGCGCCTAAAGGATGCCCAAGCGCAATGGCTCCTCCATTAACATTTGTTTTGTTGAGGTCCAGTCCAAGCTCTTTGATCACTGCCAATGACTGAGCGGCAAAAGCTTCATTTAATTCTATTAGGTCGATCTGATTCAAGGACAACCCGGCCATCTTAAGAGCCGCTTGAGTTGCTGGCACTGGCCCGATACCCATAATTTGGGGAGGAACTCCCTTGGCCCCTATCCCAACAACTCGGGCCAAGGGTTTTAATCCAAATTCTATGGCCTTGTCTGGGGTGGTCACCATCAATACCGCTGCCCCATCATTTCGACCACTTGAATTCCCTGCGGTTACTGATCCATTCTCTTTAAACACTGGCTTTAATTTACTCAACTGAGTCATGCTGGTTCCCTTTGGATGTTCATCCTTATCAAAGATCACGGTATTCTTTTTATCTTTGATTTCATAGGGAACTACCTCTTCTTTAAACAATCCCTTCTCAATAGCCTTTAAGGCTCGTTCTTGACTTAAGAGGGCAAATTCATCCTGCTCCTGGCGGCTGATCTCATATTTCTCAGCCAAATTTTCCGCTGTTAATCCCATTGTCAGATATCCATAACGTTCCTGAGGCTGACAGCGCGGCTGACTCTCTGTATTAGAATCAATAATCTCCGCATTTCCCATACGATATCCGTACCGAGCGTTCCTTAGATAGTAAGGAGCTGTACTCATGCTTTCTGCTCCACCGGCCATAACCGTTTCAGAAGTGCCTGCCCAGATAGATTGGACAGCATTATTTAAAGCTGTCAGAGCTGAGCCACACTGTCGGTGTACCGTGTAAGCAGGTATTTCTTCCGGCATCTCTGCCCTTAAAAGGGCTAAACGAGCAAGGTTGGGATTGTCAGCACTTTGTTTGGTATGTCCAAAGATAACTTCATCGACCGCTGGGTCTGGAATTCCGCTGCGTTTGAGCACTTCCCTGATCACATGGGCTGCAAGATAGTCTACATCTACATTCTTAAGAGTACCACCTACTCTTCCGACCGCTGTACGCACCCCTGATACTATGACTGCCTCCTGCATCTCGTAACCTCCTTAACTATAACGCATATTCCTTTTTCAGCTGGGCTGCAATAATATTACGTTGAATTTCCGAGGTACCTTCATAAATGCGGGCAATCCTTGCATCACGATAGAATCTTTCCACTTGACATTCCCGCATATACCCCATACCGCCATGAATTTGAACAGCCAAATCAGCTACCCGACCGAAGACTTCCGAACCAAAGGCTTTTACAATAGCAGCCTCTTTTATGATCTTTTCACCTTGATCTATTCTTCGGGCAACGTCATAAGTCAAACTTCGCAGGGCCTCTATTTCTATAGCCATGTTAGCCAAATAATGCTGGATAATTTGGTTCTCGAAAATTGGCTTACCAAATTGCACACGCTGTAACGCGTATTGCATACTCAATTCCAATAGTTTTTCACAGGAACCCAAGTTCCTGGCTGCCAGTCCGGCTCGCCCGTTAGCTAAGATCTTCAAGGCATTAACATAACCTTGCCCCAACTCGCCTAATACATTTTCAACCGGCACTTCACAATCCTCAAGGATTAGCTCTGCTGTTTGAGAACCATGCAAGCCCATTTTTTTCTCGAATTTCCCCACATTAAAACCTTTAAAGTTCCGCTCTACGATAAAAGAAGTAATCCCTTTACTTCCTTTGCTTTTATCAGTTACTGCCATCACCGTAAAAACACCTGCAACGTCACTGTTAGTGATGAACTGCTTAGTACCGTTGAGAATATAACGATCACCCTTAAGCACTGCCGTCGTCTTTAAACTGCCTGGGTCTGAGCCGGCAGATGCTTCCGTTAGTGCAAAAGCTCCGATCAGTTCACCGCTTGCTATTTTTGGCAGATAACGCTCTTTTTGTTCTGCATTGCCACACTCAACAATACCGACACTGCCAATCCCATTATGACAGCCTATAATCGAACAGAAACAATTCGGGCCTTTACCTAACTCTTCGTAAACCATAACTTTTCCGACCATTCCAGCCCCTAAGCCACCATACTTTTCAGGCGTGCTCAAGCCGAATAAACCAATACCAGCTGCTTTATCTAACAAAGTGCGTGGAACATGGTTCTCTTCTTCCATCTGCTCACCTAAAGGCTCTACCTCTTTCTTGATGAAATTTCGAATAGTCTGCTTAATAATATTTAGCTCTTCGTCAGTGATTTTCAAAGCTACTCCTCCTCATGTGTACTGGCAGATGATGAATTTCTATAAGAGCACAAAGAAAGTGCAACTATCGGATGCACACTTTCTTTGTGCTCCTATTCGATTGTCCAATCACTTAGTCGAAAGCTTTCATCGATTTTATATCTATCGAACAAGTAGTTACGAAAGTGGACATATTCTTGATAATCGCACTCCATCTCCTCTTTAGCCGGCTCTTCAGCACTCATTCCTAAATTGGGAGGACAACCCCATAGATAAATTGATTTCTTAATATTGGGGTTATCTTTATTATTTTGACAGGCACACTTGCCAAAAAGTATCTGGCATAATAATTTTCTGCATATATTCAAGAATATTCCGAACTGTCAAATCAGAATTCATTTTCTTCTGTAATTTTCTAACTTAATGTTTTTTGGTCTTTGCTAACAAGCAAGGCAAGGCCCCTGATCTTTCTAAGATCAGGGGATTTTTTTTAATACTTACTAAACCATTATACTCTTTCCAAGAAAGTGGCAATTCCTTGCCCACCACCAATTTATTACATTTCTCGACAAATATCTGTGCAGGATACTTTATACCCTGCCAAAGCACAACACACAGATATTTGATGGCCCATGTTGCCGGCCCCAATAATACATATTTTCTTAATATCTTCAACCTTCAGTAGTGAGCACCTCCAAAAATATTATTCAAGTACTCTATATACAATCTCTTCTATATTTATCCTTGGACGTAAAGGGGGGCTTTGATCAGGAAAACCTACCGGCATCAAGGCAGTGATCACCAAATTATCGGGCAATTCCAGAATCTGAGCAATTTTCTTTGCTTTCATTAATTGCACCCAGCAGGTACCCAGACCCAGGGACACAGCTCGCAGAGCAATATGCTCTATTGCAAGGGCAACATTCAGCATGGCATGTGGAATAAATCCCTTCAGTGCGTTAGCATCCAGTTCTTGATCAATGCCCGGATAATTGTCAAAAGCCTCAGGTCCAAATACTCCAGCATCAACTAATTCTTGTACCCTTTTTCTGGTGTTCTTGGCATAGGAAGAAAGATCTGCACAACAAACAAGCAAAATTGGAGCTTCACTTAGAAACTTTTGGTTAAAGGCAGCCTCTCTGATTTGTTCTTTAATCGTCTGATTCTTAACCACAACAAAACGCCATGGTTGATGATTGGTACCCGAAGGAGCCAAGCGAGCTGCCTCAAACAATTCTTGCAGTAAATCCTCTGGAACAGGATCTGATTTGTATTTACGGATACTTCTTCGCTCTATGAGTGCTGTTTTTACATCCAAACCCATTACCACCTTTCAGGCATAAGCCTTATACTTTTGATTCGGTATTAATTTGACCTCTCCAAGCCCCATTAAGTGCCGAAGGTGTTTTCCAATCATGACCTCTTCAAAATATCTATAAAGGCTTTGAGGTTCAGGATAGTGATCATATATAATTTTCATCTCCATTAATTCTTGTTTTGACCTGGGAACACGCAAGGCTTGTAATATTTTGGTTGCTCGAAAGTCAATTATCTCAGCGTATTCTTTAAGTCGTTCGGGGATATTGTCTGAAATGATCGGGGAATGACTTGTCACCAGTACTTTGGGATTTAAATCAATTAGTCGTCTAATCGACTTGGAAAACTCCTCCAAACTCGAACTTGTATTTCCATAAAACGGCCCAAACGGAGACAAATCAATATCCCCGGAAAACAATATGCCTTCCTTTGGTTCATAGAGGGAGATATGCCCGGGTGTATGGCCCGGGGTATGAAGCACTTGTAAGACTACATTTCCAAAGTCCAAGATCTCCCCTTCTGCAAGTTCTCTTCCTACCGCTCGACCTGGCATGCCATGGGGAAAGGGATATCCCTCTGGGAAATCCGGTGTATGATCTAGTCCTGAATAGGCCAAAAATTCTTTTGTACTTCGCAGGGCAGGTGCATCCAGGACGTGAGCCCATATTTCTGCTTTGGGGAAATATTTGTTGCCAAAAGCATGATCCAGATGAAAGTGTGTATTTATGATTACATCCACATCGCCGTTTCTAAGTATTTCCTCTCTGCGGCTAAGTCCAAACCCAGCATCAACAAGCACTCTTAAGCTGGAATCGATCAACAAACCATTGCTATAAGGAAATCGCCCCTTACATTCCCCGGGGATAAAAAAGAACTTCGGCATAAGCTCTATAAGCGTATCTTTACTCATTTTTTATTCTCACAGTTCTCTGAATACTAGACTATTTATTAAAAAATTAGCTCAGGCTATGCTAGAAACAGTCTAGCTCTTCAGCACGTAGAATTTAACAGTTTGGTCTTTCCCAGGATAGAAAATATCTGTAGCTCCTTCTTTGATTTTTGCACTGCAGACCAGTGCTTGTTGCATTAACAAGTAAGCAACATAGAGCTCGACCGTTATCCGTTATCACGGTTTTTGCAAATATATTTACTAACCAAAAAAACGAGTCCTTCTTCTATTATTTTAAGTACAAATTACAAATGGGTATTTTCTCACCTCACTCAAGCACAAGCTCTCAATTCGCCTTTTGCATAGAGATTTTGTAAAGGCTACCATTTCTTCATTACAAAAAGCATGCCAACTGGCACAACAGAAGAAATATACTTTGAAATACTCAGACAATTTTCATTATTCTTTATTGGCCTAGGGCCCTGCAACTTATTTTGATACTATTGATGGAAATTTTTTTCAATGGTGGATTTGTTCCTCGAGGATTAGGTAGTTAGACTTGTATGGAATTGAAACAATCAGATTAGGCATTTTATATTTTCCAGTATATAAACCATACAGCTTAATGAATACATAAAAACACCCACTTACCATGAAGTGGGTGTCTTAAACCAAAAATTATTTATAGCTTAAGCAGTAGTTCCTTGATTATTCCCGGCACCTCAAAAGGAAGTTCAACAATCTTTGCTCCAGCCTCTGTTAATGCCTTTACCTTACCTTCGTAAGTTCCCTTACCTCGCTCGATGATAGCTCCTGCATGACCCATTTGTTTACCCTGGGGAGCACTCTTTCCAGCAATGTAAGCCACTATCGGTTTGGTCATTTCTTTAATATATTGAGAAGCTTCTTCCTCAGCAAAACCTCCAATTTCTCCAATTAATACAACTACTTTAGTTTCCGGATCTTGCTCAAATTTCTTAAGGACATCGACAAATGTAAGCCCAACTACTCGATCACCGCCCATCCCGACAACTGTTGATTGTCCAATGTTTTGGGCTGTGAGATTCCCAACGATTTCGTAAGTGAGCGTACCTGAGCGAGCTACAATACCCACGGGGCCAGGAATAAAGAATTGATTAGGCGGGATACCGATCTTACATTTACCCGAAGATACAATTCCAAATGTGTTTGGTCCTATAACAATCGAATTAACCCGCTTTGCGTAAGCAACGATTGCCATTTCGTCATGAACAGGGATATGTTCAGTAACAACTACAACTACTTTTATTCCCGCCTCCAAAGCTTCCAAAGCCGCATCTTTGGCCATAGTCGCAGGAACAAAAACTACCGACGCATCAATCCGATGCTTCTCAATTACAGCTCGAACGCTATCATATACTGGTATTCCCTCGACAGTGGTTCCACCTTTACCGGGGGAAGTTCCTGCTACAACTTTGCTTCCATAGCTTAACATTTGCTTTGTATGGAAAAGACCTTGTTTACCAGATATTCCCTGGACCAGCACATTCGTCATTTCATCAATAATAATGGCCAATTCTAAGCCCTCCCCTTCTAATTACTTAGAAAGCTCTACCACTTTCTTAATCGCATCCTGCATAAAATCATAGGCTTCAATGCCAACTTCTTTAAGTATTGCCCGCCCAGCTTCTTGGTTGGTACCTACTAACCGTACGACCACAGGAACTGGAATACCAATATTTTTTTTCACAGAAGCTAAGGCTCTTGCGACATCATCGCAACGAGTAATTCCACCAAATATGTTAATAACTATTGCCTTAGGATTCCTAGATAATATTAATTCTAACGCTTTTGCAGTACCTTCCTCACCTGTTCCTCCTCCAGCGTCAAGGAAATTAGCAGGTTTTCCTCCATAATAAGTTATAGTATCAAGTGTACCCATAGTAATCCCGGCACCATTAGCCATAACCCCAATATCACCATCGAGCTCAACAAAAGATAGTCCTAAATCATGAGCAGTTTTCTCCACTACTGTACGCTCTTCTACCCGTGGTAGTTCTCTTTGTCTATAAAGTGCAGCGTCATCAATAGTAATTTTTGAATCCGCTGCGATGACTTTATCACCACTAATAACTAACGGGTTTATCTCCACCAACTCAGCATCTATCTCCACAAAAATCCTATACAAAGTTCGTATTGTTCTTACAAGTTCTTTACCTAGAGGGCTATTAAGAGTTACACCCATTCGTCTAACAATATCACTGGCAATAAAACTCTGCATACCTAATTCTACATCGATTTGTTCTTTAATAATGTAATCTTCAGCGACTTCTTCAATATCCATGCCACCCTTGATCGAGGCAATGATGACAGGTCTCTTTGCTGCTAAATCTATAGTGATAGCCAAATAAAATTCCTTGTCAATTTTCAGCTTTTCCTCTACAAGTAAAATCTCAACTGCATGTCCTTGAACGGTCATTTCAAATATCTCTTGTGCTGCAGCTTTGGCCTGTTCAGGATTATCCGCAAACTTAATTCCACCAGCCTTGCCACGTTTTCCAGATAACACCTGAGATTTTATTACTACAGCTCCGCCGATATCCTTCGCTATAAGAGCAGCATCTTTCGGGTTGTTCACCATTCTCCCCTTCGGCACTTTAAGTCCGTATTTTGAAAATATTTCTTTCCCCATATACTCAAACATTTTCACAATCCAGTCACTCCTTTCTGGTTTTAAGAGAATTCTAATCAACTTGTTTAGCTTTTAGTGAACATCAGTCAAAGCGCAACATGACTTTTCCTTAGCTAAAGTCCGCTGAACTCGATAAGCTAGCCCCATTTGACTTTGCAGCCTTTACATATTCAAAGCAATTGTTCATTATGGCATCTATAATACTCCTCCCTTAAAACTCCAAAAGTTAATGGTAACCTGAACATTTTGCAATTAACAATGCTATCAATTTAGGCATTGTTAATAAGTTTAAGCTATAAAACTATCTATAATAAAAAATGTATATATTGCATACATAGTGTGTACAAATGAAACAATTTAGGTCAAAAGCACCCCTTTCTAAGGCCTCTGTATCTGTTTCTAATTTCTAGGAACATAAACCTCGCAATCCACACCAATCCTTACCCAATGACTTGTGCCAATGTTAAACTGTCTAGATAAAACTTGTATTATAAATAGATGCTCATTTATTTTTGAATATTTCAAAAATTATGGAGCTGAAGTTATATATTTATGGAGCTTAACCAATTCGTCAGTAATCTTTATTAACTGGATATCGGCAACAAAGAAAGGGGGCTGGGGTCTTAGAGTTAAGTTTTTTACTTATTAAGAAAATTTTAATTAACTTAATGAGTGAATTCCTTCTCTAAGCGAAGTTTTTAACAAATCGACCTAACTTTCTAGGCTTATTACTAGTTCTTATTATGGCGCTCATAAAGAATATCTTTGAGTGGGCACGCGTTTTATATTTTATAGCTACTATGCTAATTTTAAGTCCACTCATAGTACCAGAAAAGACACCCACCAGGGTGTCTTTTCTGGTACTATGCATGAACCTACAGACTTGAAATTTCTATTTAGATTTAGTTAGGCGTGGTAAATCCCAAAATTCCTTTTTTAATGGAACTTCATAAGTAATCTTTGTATATTGTTCTTTATCATATGTCTGCCCTCTTAATAAATCTACCAAAAAGCGTTCACCACTCCGTTTGTCTTCAATAACAACCATGCGACTTGGATTGCTTTGCTGTCTTTCCAAAATAAAGTCCCCTTATCTTCATTAAAGTCTGATAGAAATGTCACACTATGTAACTTCGCTAAATAATAACATATTCCTTCTTTGCTTAAGTTAAGAACATCTATCATTATGATTCATCTAATATATGATTGCCTATCTGGGGATAATATATAAGTAATGCCCAGCCCAGTAATTTTTAGTTAAGAAGAGATTAGTATTTAAACTAAAACATGAAAGTAGGTTGTTATGGAAAATTCATGGGTCTCCCTTTTGCCTTTTTTAGTGGTTATCCCCATATCAGTTTTGTCCAAACAGGTTCAACCAGGCCTGTTTGCAGGTTTAATCTTAGGCAGCTATCTTATTCAGCCGGATCTCTTTGGAGGCATCAAAACACTCATATCCTATCTAATTAACAATTTAGTAAAACCTAATAATATTCGAATTATTATATTTCTTTATGTTTTTGCCGGCCTTATAAACTTGACCAAAATAATGGGAGGAATGAAGGGATTTGTTAACCTTGTGGGCCGCAGGGTTAAAACCAAACGCTCAGCAATGCTGCTAATCTGGCTTTCAACAATTGGAACTTTTAATAACCCGAATTTTAGAATTGTGACTGTAGCTCCCATCATGAAGTTATTGAAAAGGAGGCTGCCAATCTCTTTGCAGAAAATAGGCTTTATGATTGAAGTAACAGCTAATCCGGTAGTTGCACTTGTTCCCATAGCAACTGCATTTGTTGGATATATGGTATCTTTAATTGGAACATCTCTACAACAAGTGGGAATTAACGAATCCCCCTACAGTGTGTTTATAAAAAGCATACCTTTTAATTTCTTTTCACTCTCCATAATAGGCATAGGACTTTACTATAGCTTTTTTAGAGAAATGAGCAGTGAAACTCAGGAGAATTTGGTTGATACCAACGAAGCGCAGCACGAGGAGGAAGCACTTAAAAAGTGTATTGAAAACTATCAGAAAGAAACCCCCAGCAAACCAATAAATCTCATTCTCCCTCTCTGTGTGATCTTAATTATGACTCTCTTTTTAAGTTGGAGAGACGGCCGGTCTCAAACCAACAACTTCTTTGAGACCTTTTTAAAAGCTGATTCACTAGGGGTTATGCTTGAGGCTCTTTTTGTAACATTGCTTTTGTCATTGCTTTTCTTTCTTTTACAGGGTATTAGTGTCGCTAAAATCGTAACTCATTTCGTTGAGGGTGGCAATGAACTGGTTTCTGTTATCCTAATGCTTGCATTAGTTTGGGCCTTATCGGCTGTTTCCGAAGATTTGGGATTCTCAACCTATATTGCTTCAAATTTAGTAGGTTGGATCCCTAAAAGCTTTATTGCGCCAATTGTTTTTATTTTAGGAAGTTCTATTGCTTACTTCATCGGTTCATCTTGGGGAACCTGGGGTTTATTGATGCCCCTGGCAGTAACATTAGCTCAAGAGACCGGCTCAAGTATCATCCTTGTAATTGGAGCTGTTTTCGCTAGTGGTACCTTCGGTGCCTTCGCTTCTCCTTTAAGTGACAATTCTATAACTTTATGTACAATTCTTGACCTACCCGTTATGGAATATGCCAGGTCGAAGTTAATACCATCATTAATTGCAGCTATTATAACTACTGTCTTATTTACAGTTGTTTCTATATTGATATAACACTTGATGGCTATCAATCAGGCAATTTGGAAAGAGCTTTTTTGCTGCTGACAATGACTAATACATCCTTTTCTCCTATTATATAAGCAGGGCCGGGGGCAACCACAATTTCGCCCCCCTTTTTCTTGACTGCCATAACATTAATTCCATAGGCGGCTCTCAAATCTAATTCTCCAATACTTTTCTTAAGAAAGCGTGTAGACGCGGCAACCTCAAAGATACTATAATCCTGTGATAATTCTATAAAGTCCAGCACGTTTGAACGAATCAAATTATTTGCCAGACGTATCCCCATATCTTGTTCAGGATAAATTATTTGGTCAGCCCCAATTTTCTCTAACACTTTTCCGTGTTGTGTAGATTGAGCTTTTGCTACAACCATTGGAATTCCCATTTCTTTTAACATAAGTGTAATTAAAATATTAGCTTCCAGGTCATCACCCATTGCAACAATTGCCACATCAAAGTTCCTAACCCCTAAAGCACGAAGTGTTTCCTCTTCTCTTCCGTCAGCTCTTACTGCCTGAGTTACATCATTCATTAGAGCATGAACTGCATGCTCATTTTTATCCATTGCTAGGACGTCATGGCCTAAATCACTTAAAGTTTTCGCTACACTCGTTCCAAATCTGCCTAATCCTATAACTACAAATTGTCTACGCACTGGTATTACCTCCTTTTAGCCAATTGAATTTGTCTCATCGAAATATTTCTATTGGTATTATGTTTCTTAACTCATCAATAACACTTTGTCTTCTTTAAAACAATGGTAAATAATTTTCAATTCCATTTGACGTATATTCAACATACTATTCGTCTAAAAGGATGCAAGGCGGTGAACGATATTTGCATTATCATGCTCAAACCATCCTTAAAGAGGATGAGGAAATAATTCAGGCTGTCCTAATTGGAAATGGCGAGCGATACGGCGATATCATAGATCGCTATCAGACGAAATTATATCGGGTGTCTTATTATTATACCCAAAACATCGAGGATGCTCGGGATCTGGTTCAGGATATTTTTATAAAAGCCTACAACAATCTTTCCAGCTTTAAACAGGGTTCGGCCTTTTCAACTTGGCTCTACAGAATTGCCGTCAACCATTGTCTTGATTGGTGTAGGAAGAAAAAGCCCCAATATGCAGAAGTAAGTTGTTTGGATATTTTTGCCGCTGAGGAAGAAGGCCCCGAAGACATATTTCTTCGACAGGAGGTTGCCTCTGAAATCCAAGCAGCTGTTGGGAACTTGCCAGCAATTTATAGTACAGTCTTAATCTTATACTATTTTGAAGATTTTAGCCCTCAGGAAATCGCTGACATAACAAATACGTCCAAGCGAACCGTTGAAACCCGCTTATTTCGAGGCCGAAAAATATTACGGGCTAAACTGCACTCAAAGTCCTCTGGAGGTGAAGGTCATGACTTGTTATCGAAGCCAGGACAGTTGGCACAGTTACGTTAAACAGTGTTTGAGCGATTCAGAGCGAAACGAAATGGCCTCTCATCTAGGGCATTGCCCCGAATGCCGAGAAATTGTTTCTGATATCAAGAAAACGTTAGAGATAATCTCAAACCCAGATATCCCTATGCCTCAGTTAGGTATCAAAGTCAATGTTATGGATTCAATTGACAAGAGCAGATATAAGCAGAACTTAGTGAGTGTTAATACTTTTCGTCTTTTCGAGTTGAGAAATTGGGGCTTTAGCATGATCGCTGCCGGTGTTTTCCTGTTTGCCTTTAATCTAACCTCATTTAGCTCGATAATTAAAACAGATCAGGTGACAGAACTGGGCTCTTCACTTAGCAAACAAATATCTATTCCCTTAGACAAAGTAAGTCAGGCTGCTTCTTCTTTTTTAAACCACTTAATTCCTAATTCTCGAACAAATTAGATTAAAAATTTCAAGGAGGACTAATCATGAATTGTAACTATCATCCTAACCAAGAGGCCGAAGCCCTTTGTGTAAAATGCAAAAATCCAATCTGCCAAGAATGCACAATTAAGGTAGAAGATAAAACAATCTGTCGTCATTGCCTAGAACGAAGTCTTAGCTTCAATTCAGGACCTAACCTGGCACCAGAAATAATTCCAAAAAATACGTTCATTGAGAAATTTCTATTTCTGTGCTACAGTCTAATTCCAGGAGCAGCTCATATGCATCTGGGACTATTTCGTCGAGGAACACAATTATTGATTATTACCTTTGGAGGACTAGCGCTAATTAATTTTATTGGCCTGAATTTTATTATTCCATTTATAGTAATTCCTGCTTGGTTTTTCAGCTTCTTTGAAAGCCATCATCTAAGAAGACGAGTTGAAAAAGGGCAGACTATCGTTGATCAGGATCTCTTCGACCGTCAATTATTTGACTACACTCCTCTTTTGAAGAATCATCGTTTAATAGGAGCTACTATAATTATCTTAGGTCTTCTCAGCTTTATCCACCAATTAGACAGATATTCATTTATAAGAAATCTAATAGGCAATTGGGATTTGTATAATTTGCTAAGAGGAAGTATAGTCCCATTAATGCTGATCTTAGGAGGTATTTACCTAATTCTCAGAACCTCACGCCCACAAAAAATGTTGGATTTAACATCTGATATCCCAAAAGTTTTCGATAAAGAGTAACCCTACGTCTAACTTAAACAAACCTAATTTCAGTATAAAAGGTTACCATAAATCACCAAAGGTGCAGTCAATTGTTAGGGTACACGTTTTTGATATAAATCGATAATATTGTAAAGATTATCAAATAAAAAAATAACTAATAAATAAAAACAGTACCCTCTGGGTATACTTTATTATTATCGAGTTTATATCAGGAGCAGACCCCTGAAATGGCGACGATATCCACTACAAACTAAAGAGGTGTTTTTAATGTTTAATGACAAGATTTTGACTTGTCGAGACTGTGGTCAAGAATTTATTTTCTCTGCATCCGAACAGGAATTTTTTGCAGAAAAAGGGTTTACGAATGATCCTGGAAGATGCCCTCAGTGCCGCGCCGCTAAAAAGGCACAGACTCGATCTTCCGGTGGATATAATAACCGTCAAGAACGGGAAATGTTTCCCGCCGTCTGTGCCACCTGTGGCAAGGAAACAACCGTTCCTTTTCGCCCCTCTGGCGAGAAACCTGTGTATTGCCGTGACTGCTTCCACCCCACCCCTCGGAATAATTGGTAGTTTCCTTTACCAATCAGCCTCTTCGGTTAGAACCGAGGAGGCTTTTTTTCGTGTTCTAACCTTTGCTTTCATGCTTTTATATAATTCTTTAGAACAGTCCGAACAAATATCATGTGTAAATTCCGCCTCAGAATGTACTCTAGATGTTTTTGCGATGATTAATTTGTCTGCGGTGAGGTGATTTCATTTACGATCATGATCGAACATGCTTAAGTAATTACCGTAACCCTCTTTAATTAATGCTTCTTTAGGTATAAAGCGCAAGGCTGCAGAGTTAATACAATAACGCAACCCACCAGTCTGCTCAGGGCCATCTTCAAAGACATGTCCCAGATGGGCTTCCGTGTTAGCACTAAGAACTTCGGTACGCCTCATTAAAAGACTGAAATCTGGTTTTTCTGAAATTGCTCCTGTTTGAATTGGTTTTGAAAAGCTGGGCCACCCACAACCAGACTCGAATTTATCCTGAGAACTGAAAAGCGGTTCTCCAGAAATTACATCTACATAAATTCCTTCTTCGAAATTATTCCAGTAATTATTTTGAAAAGGAGGCTCGGTTGCTTTTTCTTGAGTCACTTTATACTGCATAGTTGTCAGTTTTGATTTCAAGAGTTCTTTGTCTCTATGCTCCCCCCAATACTCATTAAGAAAATCATCCCTGCCAGATCCTTGACGATAGGCTCCATACCTCAATGGAAACTTTTTATAATAGGACTGGTGATATTCTTCAGCAGGATAAAAATTAACCGCCGGTAAGATTTCTGTCACAATAGGTTTATTAAATCGCTTACTTTCTTCAATATCCATCTTGGATCTTTCGGCAAGGTTTTTTTGTTCCTCATTATGATAAAAAATTGCAGATCGATATGCATGTCCCAGATCAACAAACTGACCCATAGGGTTTGTCGGATCAATCTGTTTCCAGTAAGTATCTAACAATCGATAATAAGATACTAGGAGTGGATCAAAGGTAATCTGTACCGCTTCAAAATGTCCAGTCTTCTTAGAGCATACATCTTCATAAGTCGGATTCTCTACACTTCCACCGGTATACCCCGCCTCTACCTTAGCAACACCAGCCAATTCTTCAAAGGGTTTAACCATGCACCAAAAACAACCTCCAGCAAAGGTAGCAAGTTGCAATCCGTCGCTATTCATAAGTTATACCTCACTTCTTCCTTATCTAATACACAAGTAAAATGTTAACTTCTCAAACCTTTTATCTCTGTAAGATAATGTAATTCACAGTTATTCTCTGCCAAAACTGAATAAATAATGCTTCCTTGTTTCTCTATGTAGAAAAGAAGGATGTCTCAATTATTCATTCTTAAACTTTGAATGAGAGTTTTCGCTTACCCTAAGAATAATTTATAGTCATAGGCAATGTTTAACTTTACATTCTTTGCATTTGTGAGATAATTAAGACAATTAATGAATACTGGTTCAGTGTACTACATGAAAGAAAGGTGTGAGGTTTTTGTCCCTCTTACTTAATCCCCAAAACTATCAAAGTCCGCAAAATGATTTGTTATCTAAGGAAATAATGGAGAAAACTATCCATTTTTTTGAGGACAAAGGACTCAAAAGTATCAAGGAAGATGATCAGGCCAGCCGCTGGTATACAGATTTTCTAAAACTAATAAAAAAAGAACAAATATTCTCAACCCTGTTAACTCCAGCAGGCTATGGAGCATCAGATTCTCGATTTGATTTGTTTCGTGTCTGCGAATTCAACGAAATCAGTGCCTTTTATTCATTATCTTATCAATATGCTTATCAGGTTTCTATTCTCGGACTTGGACCTATTTGGATGGGGGATAATGAAAAAGCTAAACACTTTACCGCCCAGAAGTTAAGGGAAGGGGCAATTTTTGCCTTCGGATTATCCGAAAAGACCCATGGAGCGGATCTCTATAGTAACGAAATGTCCTTAACTTTAAATGGCGAGGAGAGCTATCTTGCAAATGGTGGCAAGTACTATATTGGTAATGCAAATGAAGCTGCACTAGTATCAACATTTGCGAAATATAGTGAGAATAATGACTATGTGTTTTTTGTCGTTGACAGCCAGCATCGGAACTATAAATTAAACAAAAAGATCTCCACCTCAGGCGTCCGTTCCGCCTACGTTGGAGATTATGAACTTATTGATTATCCGATTACTAAGGATGAGATCCTATCGAGCGGAACCTTGGCATGGGATTCTGCTCTATCTACTATAAATATCGGTAAATTTCAATTAGGGTTTGCCTCAATTGGAATTTGCACCCATGCTTATTATGAAGCTCTAAATCATGCGTCTTACCGTGAATTATATGGTAAAAAAGTAACAGACTTCCCACATATTCAGAAGATTTTTACTGAATCTTACGCTCGCCTGATTGCTATGAAGCTCTATGCCTTGAGAAGTTTAGATTATTTCCGCTCTGCTTCCGATGATGATCGGCGCTATTTACTATTTAATCCTATTCAAAAAATGAAAGTTACTACTCAAGGCATGAAAATAATTGAGATGCTTCTTGATGCAATTGCCGCCAAGGGTTTTGAACAAGATACTTATTTTGAAACTGCCATTAGAGACATTGGTATGATTCCTCGTTTGGAAGGAACTACTCACGTAAATATTGCCTTAGTTATTAAATTCATCAACAACTATTTCTTTAATCCAGTCGAATATCCGGCAATTCCCAAACGGGATGACCCTGCAGATGACTCTTATCTTTTCCGTCAGAAGGCTGGAAAGCTGGCTTCGGTACGTTTTCCTAATTACCACTTACCCTACGAAGGAATACAGATACCTAATGTGATAATTTTCCTAGAACAAATCGAGCTCTTCCGAACTTTCCTAGAACAGGCCGGCCCCAATCACGAACAGTTGAAGAATATTGACTATATGTTGGCCTTAGGTGAAATGTTCACTTTGATTGTCTACGCCCAACTAATTTTAGAAAACTCTAAGCTCAACCCAATATCTTCAGAATTACTCAGTGAAATCTTTAGCTTTATAGTTCGTGATTTTGCCCAATTCGCATTAACCCAGATCTCCAATTATAACAATACTACACAGCAGGAGTATTTTCTAAAAGCTATGCTGAAGAAGCCTCACCTAGATTCGGAAATAACACGTAAACTTTGGAACAATGAAGTTAAACCTTTAATTGGCATCTATCAATAAGCAGTAAATGCTTCTTATTTAATTCTTCGTAATTTAGCTTGACTTTTTGTTCTTGATAATGGATAAACATCAGTCGTTTTAGATTTTCGCCTCTTTTCGTTCTTGATCTGACGGCTTCTAGACCAATAAGCGAAGATTAAGACTAACCCCATAGCAATTGTTAACGTCATATAACTCATATGCACTCCCCCCCACCCTCGTTTATGAGCCAATGTTTTCTAATCACACTGCTGATTGTTATGCCAATTATTCTTTAATCTATTAATAATTATGTAAAGGTCTTCTAAATAGTATTATGAAAAGAACCCCTAGGATAAAAATCCCACGGGTTCTTGTTTTTTTATTCAAACTCAATCCCAGCCCCAACAGTTCCCGGCCCAGTGTGCACCCCTATAACTGGTCCCACTTGGGTAAAGGCTGTTGTCGGAAGTTGAAAAGCATATTCTAAAGCTTCCTTTAGATATACTCCGGCTTTTTGTGCAGCACCGTGAACTACCACCAATCGGATTGCTTTTCGCCCTTTTGCTAAATCTTGACATGCTTGGACTACGTTATCCAGTGCCTTTTTTTGACTATGCGCCTTTCCGTATGAATGGTATATCCCGTCATCTCCTACTCTAATGATTGGTTTAATATTTAACAATGAACCCATAAAGCCTTGAACCTTACCGATACGTCCTCCCTTTTGCAGATACTCCATAGTATTTAAAGTAAAAAGGGTTTCAATATTTTTTCTGGCCTTCTTAACATTTTCTAGAATCCACTGAGTATCATGACCTTCTTTAATATTCCTAGCAACCTCCATCACCATTAGCCCTGCCCCTAAACTAATCGTTTTGGAATCTACGAGGTGAATTTTCTCCTTAAACTTTTCCTTAGCGATATTTGCAGCATTGAACGTCCCGCTAAGTGCTGAAGAAATATGCACGGAGATTACTTCCTGATACTCCTCTAGCAACTTACTGTATAGCCGACTAAACTCCTCTGGAGTAGGTTGAGATGTCTGGGGGAGTGTTTTCTCTTCCATCAGACGTCGATAGAAGTCCTCACTCGTAAGCTCACCGTCAATAAATTCTTGCTCCCCGAACCTCACTTTAAGAGGAATTATATGGACATTACAATCCTTTATTATTTCTTCTGTTAAGTCAGCCGTACTATCAGTTACCAGGGCAATTTTTTTCATTTCACAACCTCCGTTTAAAGCTTTAGCAATCCTCTAGTCCAAACATTCGTTAGAATCCTAACAAATTCCTCTAACTAAAAAAGGAAATTCCCAAAAAGATAAACTATTTTAAGCAAAGCTAAATGCTCTAAAAGGAATTAATCACAATATCCTTTGGTACGCAGCTTCTCTATATGTTCTTTTAGAATTACATCTAAATCTATTCCATATTGCTCTTCAAGAACAAACATCATTGTCACAGCTGTTTGAGCCACATCTACCAGCTCCTTAGCAACTTTCAGCATGGCCTCTTCCTCTACTAAGCGCTGTTGCTCCCCATTAAGCCCACGGAGTTTCCCAATAGCTTGGGCTAATTCACCCGATTCCTCCATGATTTTAAGTGCTGTACTTTCTAACGAAGGGCTCAATCGGTTCAAGCGAGGCAACGTGACTGTTTTCGAAACGCACCTTTTCTGAGCTGTTAGATTATTTAAAGTCATTTAGCCACACCTCCGGATAGTCTTTATCCATTATAGCACAATTTAGACAAGGGCACTGTGAAGTAAAGAGGGCTAATGCTTACTCACATCAAAAATTTGATCCTCACTGGGTTTTGCTTACCCTAGTGAGGATCAAACCAACAAGTCAGACAGAAGTACCCTTCCCTTAGAGAATTATTTTAACATTCCTAGAAAAACTTTTTCCGGGGTTATTGGCAAATGGTTCTCTCTGACTCCAACAGCATTATAAATCGCATGCGCAATAGCTGGCGGCGGGGTATTAGCTACTACTTCTCCAATCGATTTTGCTCCGAATGGACCTGTAGGTTCAAAACTTTCTTCAAATGCTATACGAACCTTGCCAACATCCTTACGAGTGGGGATTTTATATTGCATAAAGCTGTTGGTAGCCATCTTTCCTATTTCATCATATCTGACCTGTTCGTATAGTGCCATCCCGATCCCTTGAGCAATTCCGCCTTCCGCTTGAATCCGCGCTAAAGCTGGATTGATAACTGTTCCACAGTCAATAACCGCTACATAATCAATTAAATCCACTTTACCCGTCTCTTGGTCAACTTCTACCTCAGCAAAACCAGCAACATAGGGAGGCGGGGATACTTCACTGCCATGAGTTGCATAGCCTACTAACTGTAGCTTTCCATTACCCAGAACAGTTAGCTCAGCAAGCTTGGCAAAGCTTATATCCTTTTCTTCCCGTAAAGATCGAACTGCTAAGCCATCAAGTTCAACATCCTCGACAGAAACCCCTAAAAATAATGCACCCTGTTCAAGTATTTTTCCTCTTAACTCTTCTGCGGCCTTGATAACTGCACTACCTGCTAAATAAGTTGTACTAGAGGCATATGAACCGGGGTCATACGGAGAGGTATCCGTATCTCCAGCATTAATAATAATCATTTCCATAGGAACCTCTAAAGCATCTGCCGCTATTTGGGTTAAAATTGTGTCACATCCGGTTCCCATATCGGTTGCTCCCGTAAGCAGAGTGAAGTTACCATCATCATTTAAGCGAATTTCAACGGATGCCGTCCCAATATTGGCGATTCCAGAACCTTGCATCGTAATAGCCATTCCCACCGCTCTCACTTTATTGTCTCCAATTTCTTGACGCGGGAACTTTTCCTCCCAACTGATCAACTCTTTCCCCTTAGCAATACATCGATCTAAGAACGTACTGCCAAGAGCAACTCCCTGACCCGTAAGAAAGGTTTCCCCGACTTTGCTGATATTCTTTAAACGAATTTCTGTCGGATCCATATTTAGCTGTTCAGCTAATTTATTTACGGTGGATTCTAAGGCAAATGTTCCCTGAGTCGCTCCATATCCTCTAAAGGCCCCCGCAGGCATTTTATTGGTATAGACAGCTTTCCCATCAAATCGTACAGCTCTCGTTTTATTATAGAGGGGCAAAGTATAGTGCCCTACACAGCTTAAAACCGTCGGGGCATGTTCTCCATAGGCTCCCGTATCCGATAAAACTTCCATATCGATCGCCTTAATAATCCCATCTGAGTCAGCACCCAATTTAACCTTTAATCTCATAGCATGACGGCTAGTCGTGGCGCTAAAGGTTTCTTTGCGATCATAAATGATCAGCGCCGGTTTTCCGGTCTTTATAGTAACAATGGCTGCAAAAATATCCCCTGCTCCGGTCTGCTTTCCACCAAATCCGCCGCCAATTCTGGGCTTTATCACACGGATTTTACTTGCCGGAATTTGCAAAGCCCGGGCTAACTGTCTTCGAATATGAAAGGGTACCTGTGTAGAACTGAGTACAACTAACCTGCCCGCGTGATCCAGATAGGTAAAAGAACGATAGGTCTCCATCATGGTATGGGCTTGAGCTTGGGGATAATAGACATCTTCAACAATTACCGCACAATGCTTAAACTCTTCTTCCACATCTCCGACTTCTTCATGACTGGAAGAAGTTATATTCATTTCCTTCAGTAAGCCAATATCGAAGTTAACGCTCAAATCCTCTTCAGGATGAACAACTGATGGATGCCCTATGGCCTCTTCAAAGTCCAGAACCGGATTTAGTACTTCATACTCAACTTTGATGTTCTTCATTGCTCGGTTCGCTGTCTTTTCATCCACAGCCGCAATAATCGCAACTTCATCTCCAACGTAGCGAAGGACTTGATCCAGAATCAAACGATCATAGGGCGAAGGCTCCGGGTAAGATTGACCAGCCAATGTAAATCGTTGGTTTGGCACATCCCTATAGGTGAGGACGCATTCTACACCCTCTATACTCTCTGCTCTAGATACATCAATCGAAGTAATCTTAGCATACGCATGTGGGCTTCTAAGAATTTTTATAACTAAAGCATTAGGCATGGCTAAATCTTCGGTATACACAGGCTTACCTGTGGCAATTGCCATCCCGTCGATTTTCCGGATACTATGGCCTACATTCTTCATCCTAAGCCACCCCCAAATAGGTCTTAATTGCTCTAAGCTGGCCCATGTAGCCGGTACAGCGACACAAATTACCCGTTAAGTAGTGAATGATTTCTTCTTCAGTGGGGTTAACCAATTCATTTTTCATTGCTAACACGCTCATAATAAAGCCAGGGCTGCAAAAACCACATTGTTCAGCCCCCTCTGCGCTGAGTATCTGAGCAAATTCTTCTGCTTCCTTAGGCAGCCCTTCAATAGTTGTGACTTTTTTGCCATGGGCACGCAAAGAAAGAATCGAACATGAAAGCATTGATTTTCCATCTATCCAGACAGTACAAAGTCCGCAGCAACTTGTGTCGCAAGCCTTTTTAACACTCAAATACCCATGGGATCTTAACGTATCCGCTAAGAACTCATCGTTCCCAACTTCCCACTGAACCACTTTATCATTAACTGTTAGTTCGATTTGCATGCCATTACCTCCAGTATTCCCCGTCTGACGAGAGCTTTGCAAAGGGCTTTTCGATAAACAGATGTACCCCTCGTATTCGTTCCAAAAGACAATTCCTCTGTAACTTTTTGCACCGCCGCTTCAATCCTTTCCGACGACGGAATCTCTCCAACTAGCATTTCTGAAGCACTGACTGCAAGTGCTGCTTTACTAGGTCTGGCCCCCACTGCAATCCTCCATTGATCATTAAGCTTAGATACTGCTACATTTAAAACCGAATAATCGCTGGCTGAATTCCGAAAACTCATGTAGACTGCTTGACGGCTGGTTTTCCCTATCCATAATCTAACAAGGATATCCTTTTCCTTTGGCTGAGTAAGAAACTCTTCTAAAGGCATTCTCCCTGCCTTAAATAACTCCACCTCTGTGTCTAAGGACAATAACGCCGTGATTAGATCAGAAAAGCCATACTTAGAATATACTGAAGCACCTACTGTCACACCGTTTCTAAATTGCACTCCGATAATATCACGCACAGATTGCGCAAGTACCCCATTATAATTATCTTTTAGCAGGGGATTAATTTCAATATCTCGCAGACTTGTCATAGCTCCAATCTCAATAAATCCATCCCGCTCCTGAATATAGTTCAACTTAAGGTTCGACAGATCTATCCCTGTCGTTATTCGCTTTTTGCCCATTTTTAGAAAGGCACAGCCTCCAAGAATAGTATTATTTCGTTTCTCAGACAAGATCTGATACGCTTCTTCAAGTTCTTTTGGTTGAACCAAATTAAGCATGGTAAACACGCTTACCCCTCCTCATGTGTCTCTAAGTCATTACCATAAAAAAACAAACCCAAGCGAACAGCTTTCAACTCAAATTGATGAGAGAAATCTGCCCGCCTGGGATCTGACCCTGCGGTATAATCCAAAAACAAAGTTAACCATTAGAAAACTCGGCCAGCGGCAAGCATTAGGCGCAGGCGATAGCCTTAGTTGCACTTATGCTTCAGAAAATGCAACGTAAAGTTATGCTTTCTGAATAGTACCTCTAAAGTTTTTGGATTTGTACAATTTTGGGCATAAGCCCGTCGTACATTCTTTCGCTCATAGTCGGACCATTTACGGCAGTCCGGTAGAAACTTGCAGACCATATCTCTGCCACTATATGAACACTATTTATTTACTGACCTAGAGATTATTCTACAAGAAACTTAAGCCTAGGTCAATACATTTCCGAACATTAGATGAGTAATAATGTATATCGTTCGAACAATAAGTACATTTTTCTAGGCATCCCCATTATCGGTATTAATATTTGAAAATTAAATGGTAAACTATTTGATACCTTTAATGTAATTGTTGTATACTTCTATTGTTTGTTTAGTATGTTGCATCGCTTAATTACGCGCCAACAACATAATGTTATTGACAATATTAATATGTATGTTTAGATGTCTTTAAACTGATATATGAATTGAATAATGAGAAAAGTAAACTTACTGAAAGGTAAGGACACAAAGCCATGAGTCTAAGGTATGAAGATACTATGATTGTCAGGTTGCCAAAGGTTAAAACACTTTATTAGTTTTTGAGCTGTGGTTCTTGTAGAGGCCGCAGCTTTTTATTATATATAAATTAGTCGAATTTTAGTATTTTTAATCTAAAGGAGTCAATTTATGAACATTAAAAGCATTCAAACCAAGTTGCTACTACTTTTGCTTCCCCTTGTTATAGTGGCTTTAGGCGTCCTAACTGGGGTCAGCTACCACCTTTCTAAGCAATCCTTGACCAAGAGTGTCGATCAAACAGCCAGGTCGGTAGGAACTGATTATAGCTATCGCGTCAAAGCCGACATTGAACTGATGATTTCTCGGCTTATAGATTTGGCTAATCTTGCAGAGATTCGCACTGGCACTAACAAGGAGCAGATGGTTCGAGCTATGGCAGACGCCAAAGAACGATTTGGTACCTTTGATGCTGTCGTTTTCGTAGCTCCCGACGGATCCGGACTTACCAGTACTGGCTCGACGGCTCCCTATGGTGACCGCGACTATTTCAAGAAAGTTATCGAGACTAAACAAACCGTTGTATCAGACCCTCTAGTTTCTAAGTCAACTGGGAAATTAGCTGTTGTCTTAGCTGTACCAGTCCTAAATAATGAACAATTGTCGGGGGTGTTGGTAGGGACTTTTTCAGTGGAAAGGCTCTCCGCCCTGATTAAAGATCTAAAGTTTTTAGACACTGGCTATGGCCAAATTGCAGATGATTCAGGCACAATCATAGCTCATCCTCACCTTCCTGAAGTAATTGGCAAACTAAACCTTCGTGAGAAGACTATAAATCCAGAACTTAAATTGCAGAAAAACGAATTGGACGACCATTTGGTTGAAATGTTTGAGTCAGCAGCAGACTCAGGGACACAAATAAGCGGAGGTTATACCTTTGTTGACGGTGTGGCAAGAATTGCGGTTTTCACTCCCGTTGAATTGCCGGGTGGGCAACGCTGGATCATGACGGTGGCTGCGCCTGAAGGTGAGTCTACACGAGAAACCGCAAGCCTAACTCGGACCCTGCTAATGATTGCCCTCGTAAGTTTACTTGCTACTGGACTATCAATTGTAATGATTGCTAATAGATTCACGAAACCCATATTGTTGATTCGAGAGGAATGTCAGCTCTTGGCGCAAGGAGACTTTCGTGTGCGTGAGACGGGGAATTTTGCTGAAGATGAAATCGGTCAACTGGCCAATGGCTTCCTGAAAATGGGGACTAATTTGCGAGATATGGTCTCAATGGTTAGCGCTCAAGCCGAGCAATTAGCTGCTGCAAGTGAAGAGCTAACTGCCAGTGTTGAACAATCGGCTCAGGCCGCCAACTTAGTTGCTACTTCAATCACTGAAGTTGCAACTGGTGCAGAAGATCAATTGAGCTCAGTCAATGATACAGCCTCTGTTGTTGAAGAGATGTCAGCTAGCATCCAACAGGTTTCGGCGACAACGAGCAATGTAGCCGGTCAGTCCGTACAGGCCGCCAACAAAGCAAATGAAGGGAACATATCGGTAAATAAAGCTGTCTCTCAAATGGCAAAGATTGAACAAACTGTCAATGACTCTGCCAAGGCAGTCACTGAATTAGGGGAGCGCTCGAAGGAAATCGGACAAATTATTGTAACCATCTCTGGTATTGCCGAGCAAACCAATTTGTTGGCACTTAACGCTGCTATAGAAGCCGCACGGGCTGGAGAACAGGGACGTGGTTTTGCGGTAGTAGCTGACGAAGTTCGCAAACTGGCTGAACAGTCTCAGGAAGCAACCCAACAGATCTCCTCACTGATTAGCGAAATTCAAGAGGACACTGATAAAGCCGTCTTTGTTATGGATAACGGCACCCGGGAAGTTGCCTTGGGAGCAGAAGTGGTTAATACCGCAGGGCAAATATTTCAGGAAATTGCCGAGTTAGTAACCAACACATCCGGAGAAATGAAGGAAATAGCAACCACTATAGATCAGATGGCGATTGGTAGTCAACAAATTGTAGAATCCGTGAATAAGATTGATGACTTAAGCAAAATGGTATCTGGAGAGGCACAGACAGTGTCTGCTGCGACTGAAGAGCAATCAGCGTCCATGGAAGAAATCTCTTCTTCTAGCCAGAGCCTTGCTACGCTGGCCCAGAATCTTCAAGAAGCAGTTAACAAGTTTCGCTTCTAAAATATAAGAAATTGTTAAAATCTTAAGGTCATGTGGTTCGTGATCTCTCCATGAATATGACCCAAGGCAGTCAGTTTAATTTAAACTTTCCCCTGTCAAGTAGCAGTGGAAATGAAGAAGAATTTCAGTGTATCTGGGTTGGCTTGACATGGAACCCTACATCGGATGCTTCAATAGTTCAAGGATAGCATTTGCTTTCCCCATGTAAAGTCTAATCATGGGTTAAAAATGGCCTTACACCAATCATTTAATTATGGTTGGTATAAGGCCATTTGCTTATTTCCCCCTAACCCCCAGCAAGGATAATAAAATTAGCTGAAAATTTAAGGGTGCCGCCACTGTAACCTCTGGACGCACAAGGGGAGCATATCAAATTCCTTTGAAGTTCTTTATACCAAACGATAAATCCCTTTGAATTCATCGATTGCAGCGTCCACGTTCGCTTCATATCCCATCTCTTGGAGAGTCTCCCCAATGATTTGAAGCGCTTTAATAAACATTTCTTCGGTGGCATTTCCCATATGCCCAATTCGGAATGCCTTCCCTGCTAAGGCTGCTAAAGCCCCGGCAACAACTACACCTTTTGCTCCTAACTTCGAGCGAAACTCTGCATCATTTAAGCCTTCAGGATATATGATACAGCTTAAAGTCGGAGCAGCTACAGCTTCCTCTGCTAAAGGCTTCATTCCATAAACTTTCAGTGCGGTTCTCATTGCTCGTCCAAGGGCTGAGTGACGACGATAACGAGTCTCTAAACCTTCTGCCATAACCATTTCCATACCCTGATTAAACGCATAAATCATATTAACCGGAGGGGTAGCAAAATACTTTACTGGCTCGTTCATAACTGGGAGCCAGTTTTTAATATCGGTATAGTATCCCATAACTGAACCCATCTCTTCACGAGCTGCCAGCGCTGCCGGCCCAAAAGCTACAATTCCAAGTCCGGGTGGAACCCCTATTGCCTTTTGGGATCCGGTTAAGACAACATCTATCTTATAATCGGGATGGCCATAAGTTTTTTGCATATCCTCTTCTAAAGCAGCAGAAGCACAGACCCCATCCAATATAAAGAGCGCACCAGCTTTCTTAACCACCGGAACTAACTCTTCAACATTAGCCATGACACCCGTGGATGTATCGACATGAGTCACCGTTACAGCCTTAAAACCACCCTCGGCCAATTTTTCTGCAACTGATTCCTTACTGATCTGTTGACCCCACTCGGCTTGAAGGGTTTCAACTTGAATACCAAATACCTTTGCCATTGGGATAAAGCGATCGCCAAAATAGCCATGGCTTACAACCAGTAGCTTTTCACCCGGCGCAACCGTGTTAATAATGGCCATTTCCATGGCCAAAGTTCCTGAACCGGCAATAACAAAGACTTCGCCATCAGTATTATACAATCGCTTGGTCAAATCCAAACTGTTCTTGAAGATCCTGGCAAATCTCGGATCCGTATGCCCCATTGTCTCACTAGACAAAGCGTCATATATTTCATCCATAACGGGTGTAGGTCCTGGTACAAGCAACATTTCTTTATTACGCAAAGTTTCCATCTCCTTTAATTTAAACATTTAATATTAATCATTTTGCATTTGGCGAATAAGCTTAAGCATCTTTCAAGGGAACTCATAGAAGCAACTAATTCGTGTTTAAAAGATTAATCGAATAACATGAGATCGCAAATGAATTCACAAGCCCAAAGCGATAGATTATCAACTTCTAATGTCCTCCCTTAACTGCATAGGCCATCCATATAGAATCTAAGCAAAGGTTGGTAAACTTAAATACACTGGTTCTTAATTAAGGATTACCTCAAAAAAGAATAACCCAAAATGACAGATTCTGCTCAAACTTAGTGAGAGAACCTGTCACCTTGGGATTGCAGAGTCGCAATTTACCCAAAGGAATCCTCCAAATACAGATAACCCCATTGTCTGGTCATTATATCTGTTATCTTGGACGTGATACCTCGACACTTCGCTCATAGTCGGACGATTTACGGCAGTCCGGTAGAAACTTGCAGACCTTATCTCTGCTATTATATGAACTATAATTCACTTGTTATCATATATTTTACAAGATAATTGGACATAGGTCAAACCTTTTTTCGAACGTTTCCTGCTTTGATTGAAGGAACGTTCGAAAACTAATTTTCATCCTTAGCGAGTAATGAATATAAGGTCTCTAACCCCAAAATGATCTTTTCCAACTCATTCTTACTGGCATTCGCAAGGGTGTCATTAATATATTTATGCATCAGATCATGAAGTGCATTGTTTTTCTGCCAATCAGGTGATAATGAGAGACGAACAATCCTCCGATTGTTTTCTGGTATTTCCCTAATAACTACGCCTTGATTGACCAAGCGATCTACAATACCTGATACGGTACTTTTCGAAAGACCTAAACACTCACTTAGCTCGTTCAAGGTTGAAAACGGATTCTTATGCAGACCCATAATCAGTCCAATTTGAGGTCCTGTAAAACCATACTGTCTAGATTTTTTATAGAGATGATCTCGATATATTTTATGGATAGATTTAAACAGAAATACTATTCGCTCAGAATCTTTACTCCAGGACTGTTGCAATTCGGGCGTCTGATTCTGTTCCATTTAGTACCTCCCTTTTTGCAATACCTTTACTAGATTGATCACTCTTTGGTTTCTTGCTGTTTTTCATCATGAGTACCATGAAGATCGCAAGTACTACGGCAAAGACTGTTAAAGACACTACATAGTTCATCCCATCCAGATAGGCCTGTGCATAGACCATTTTTCCGAGAGTCGATAGTGCCGAGCCATGAGCATCTGCTTGAGATAATCCATTTTTCATATAAATTCCTTGCAAACCTTTTAACACAGAGCCAGCAGTTTGATTAAATGGGGTAATTTGCTCTGTAAGCCGTGCGTAGTTTTCAGTTGACCTTGAAGAAATCATAGTCGTCATAAATGTAACGGCTAAGGCATTTAATATACTCCTGACTGTTGTTGACAAAGCAGTTGCTTTCCCGAAGAGATGCTTTGGAACATCATTCATACCTGCAGTATTGACCGGCATCATTGCAAATCCAAGTCCGACCCCTCTTAGCGCAGCTACTAAAGTAATTGTTGACATTGGTGTATTCATATTAAACATAGACATTTCATAAGTAGCAAAGGCAACTATAATTAGCCCTGGAATCGTGACAACCTTAGCCCCAAATTTATCGAATAATGCACCACTAATCGGCATCATTAATCCCGAGGCAATAGCTGATGGAAATAAGATTAAACCTGTTTCCATTGCCGTATAACCTCTTATATTTTGTAAAAACAGTGGTAGAACATACATTCCACTCATCAAAGCAAGAGTCGTTATACCCGTTATAACTTGACTCAACGTAAAATTATAGACTTTAAAGACTCGCAAATCAAGTAAGGGATCTGGGTGAGTTAATTCGTTTACGATGAAAATCAAAAGACTAAATATACCGAATGTAAGAATAAGAGGAAATTTTACGTTTCCCCAATCGATTGAATTACCTTCACCGAAGACATAAAGAACGCTAACTATACCCGAAATTGAAGAAATGAAACCGATGTAATCAAAATTTCCTTTATAAGGTTTTAAAGCAGTTTCTCTTAGCAACAGCGCCGCAACCATAACCCCGATCACACCAACTGGGACATTAACATAAAAAATAAAGCGCCAATCCATATGCTCGATGATATAGCCCCCCAAAGTAGGCCCGATTGCGGGGGCGGACATTGACGCGATACCCCAAAAGCCTAAAGCCTTACCACGTTCATGAACAGCAAAAATTTGCATAATGTAGGACATTCCCACAGGCATGATCGCGCCGCCGCCGATAGCTTGGATTACACGAAAAGCAATCATGGTATTGGTACTCCAAGCAAGGCCACATAGAAATGATCCTATTGTAAAAACGCCCAAGGCTCCAATAAAGAGCTTTTTTATCCCAAAGGTATCACTGATAAAGCCCGTAATAGGTACCACCGCACCCATAGCCAAAGTATATCCTGTTAATATCCACTTAATGGTTTCCAGATCCGAACCAAAAACATTCATCATTTTAGGAATCGCAATATTAACTATGCTACTATCCAGCATTACCATAAACGTACCGATTACAACGACAAGCAATGCAGACCATTTATATAAACCGTCACCCGCTTTTTCAGGAATGTCATTTTCCGCCATATTTTACACACCCCATTACTTTATATGGATCTTAACAACAGCATTAGTGCCGGGCAGTAACGTGACATCGCTTTTATCAAATTCAATTTTTACAGGTACCTTTTGGATGACTTTTGTAAAAGTACCACTTGTTGATGAGGGCAGCAAAGCAAAGGTTGAGTTTGAGGCCTGGCCAACATGCATTATTTTTCCGGTAAAAGGCTTATCAGAATACTGATCAATTGTTATGTCGACATTCTGCCCTTCTCTTATCTTTGTCAACTTTGTTTCTTCAATATTTGCGCTAATATAAAGCTTTTCAGGGTCAATGATAATTGCAACTGTTTGACCGGCAGAAATATACTCCCCGACAGTTCCTTGCTTCTTAATAATAAGTCCACCAATAGGCGCTCTAAAAACAGATTGATCAATATTAGTCTCTTGCGGCCCGCTCATTCCTTGACGACCTAAGATTTGATCCTTAACAACAGTATCGCCCTCTTCAATATTTAGTTCTAAGAGCTTACCTGAGATCTGGGGGCTTACACTTACCAGATCACCTGCGACTCTGGCATCCTCTGTTGAAACGTAGTATGCATTTTTATACCAATAATAGCTACCAACGCTAGCTAAAGCAACTACCATCACTCCAACTATTATAGAGATGAGTTTTTTCCGTTTGTCAGCCATTTTCTCCACCTACCCTTATTTAATTAAACCGATTTCAGCCATCATTCCTGGTTTCAACACAGAATCGTGGTTATCCAGACTTATCCTTGCTAAAACGCTTTTACTGCGCGAATCGATGACAGGATCTATCATCGATATTTTCCCGTTAAATTGTTGATCTTTAATATCCGGTACTTTTACTGCAACTTCGTCCCCAACTTTAACATCTCCTATAAATCCATCCGGCAAAGAAGCCTTAACAAACAAGGAATCAAGGTTAACTACCGAAATCAAGGCTGTCCCGGGAGTCGCCAGTTCACCTAGATTAATATTTTTGGCACTTACAACTCCTGAGATGGGGGATACAATTCTTCCATTTGTTAACTGTGTCTGAGCAAGTTCTAAGGCTGCCTGGGATTGGGCTACCTGTGCCCTTAAGACATTTAAAGATTCCGGTGATTCGCCTTTTACTAATAGGCTTAGTTGGTTTTGAGCCGCATCGTATTGTGCTTGAGCCGCAGCAAGCTGAGTTTGAGCAGATTCAAACTGGGCTTGAGATATTGCTCCAGCCGCAAGAAGCTGTTGATTCCGATCAAAATTATTTTTAGAATTGGAATAACTTATCTTTGCACTTTCTAACGTTGCCTCAGCTTGGGCAATTTGTTCCGGGCGCGCACCAGCCTCCATTTTAAGCAGATTTGCCTGGGCGGTATTAACACCTGCCTGCGCCTGAGCCACCTGCGCTTCAATATCTTTTGTGTCGAGAGTAATAAGCAAATCACCCTTCTGAACTACCGTTCCAACTTCAACTGGACTTTCAAGAACCTTAGCAGATAGTTTGCTGGTAATTTGTGCTTTTTCGTTTGCATCAATAATTCCAGCCATTACGAAAACAGGTTTACTTGCTTCAGCCACACTATCCGCTTCAACCTTTAGACTTGAACTGTTGCATCCTGTAAGTAAGACACTCATCATTAATAAAATACTGAACACCCTTTTCATTCCAATCCCCCTTTGTTTGTGTAAGAATAGTTCGCATACGTACATTTTGGGCACGATTAAATTTACTGCCATTTGAATACTATGTCAATACCTTTTTTGAATGATTTTCTTTTCAAATAATAACCTTTACTTCCGATAACCAGAATATTTAATGAGCCTAAAAAAGCATCTGCTATTTACAAGCAGATGCTGGAAATATTGGAACCTGACAAATTATATATTCCATATAATGGATCAACAATCAAAAACTTTCAGCCCCAGTCATTTCAAATTATGAACGAATTTCCTAGGTAAGGAGTGATCATCGTGGACAGATGGCATCGTAGACAGCGCAGACAACGCAGGCGGTTTTGGCGCCGGAATCCTTGGATAGTTATAATTCCGGTTCCTCGTTGGGGCCGCCGGCGTTGGTAGAATAATACTGCTACTAAAAGACATTTGCACATGTGTGAATGTCTTTTTCATCTCTTACTTAAGACTTCTTGCAATTTAGCATATTGTGCCTCTGCCTCTTCTTCATCAACAAACCACAATATTCCCTGTTCTAAGGATTCAATGTTAAAAGTATGGATCAAACCTGAAGATATTACTCCTTTACCCCACGCAACAAAATGTTGAGCTGGAGAATTGACGGGATTAACTCCCGAACCACAATAAATTGGAACCCCTTTAACCTCCATTGTCATATAGATTTTGGCGTTTGTCGTTCCACATGGGTTACCCATTTGATTTCCCTCCTTTCCTCTTGTTATTACTTCACTTAAGCATCCAAATAGTCTATAATGACAGCATATTAAGAATCTCATTAAATTCAACTCGAGTAAGGCAAGCTGATATAGCCACTACTTTTGGGAGAGCCTTCACGATTTATTAAATTGGAGGAGTTAAGATGTTTACTCAAGCATACACACCTGAACAGTCCGCCTTTGGAAAACTTGAAAATGGGCGTGATGTTCTTATCCTTTATGTTAAAGAATTCAATGAACAAGTCAAAGCTATTAATCAGTCCGGCCTTTCCAAATATACTTATCATTGGTTTTCAACTGAACATAAAGATGCCTATGTCCTTCAAGTAACTTGGGAAAATGAAATACATATTTCTATTCGCTTTAATACCCAACACTTTAGACTCATTTATCAACTACTTGAGCCAAAGGATATTATCCTTACCACAACTCCCATATCTCAACTTATGGAAAGAGCTCAAGCTAACAACTTTAGCTTTATCGAATTCAATGATGTACTTACCTTTTGTAATTTAGTGTTTGTACCTGATACTGATTCTGATACTGATTCCGATACTGATACTGATTCTGACTCCTTTACTAACTCTAATTAAGCAGTAAGCTGTCGGATACACGAGATATAAAGAAACACTTGCAATTTCCTCTGGCTATCGTATAATTATGTAAAAGAGTTGGCAACGACGCCTACCTATGTATAGGTAGGCTATTTTTATTTTGAGGTGAGCGAATGGCTAACGAGAACTTAGTTATTGATACATCAATCCTTTTAAGCGAGCTCAAAGAAGCTAATCAAGAAATGAGTCAGGTCATTGAATCTATCCGCCAAATAGCCCAACACACAAATCTCTTATCTTTAAATTCCGCCATTGAAGCAGCAAGAGCAGGCGAAGCAGGTCGTGGCTTTAGCGTCGTAGCCGATGAAATTAAAAAACTTGCTACCCGGAGTCTAACTTCAACCAAAGAAAGTACAACAATTATCGAGAATATTCAAAGTAAAGCAAACGAGGTTATGGCCGTGCGGATGGCGGATGTCGCCTACGATACCATTGATAAGATTGACCGAAATCTTTTCGAACGCAATTGTGATGCACAAGCTTGGGCTGGCTTTGATAAGGTTAAGAACTGCTTCTGCCCGACAATTGCCGACCGTACTTCAGTCGCCAATACCTTACTAAAAAAACTGGTAGATATTTATGAAGTTTACAATGACCTCTATGTTTTAGATGCAGAAGGCATAATCCTAGCTGCCGGTGTTCACCACGAACTCATCGGACAAAGTATGGCGGATAGAGACTGGTTCAAGGCTGCCAAGGCTGAGAATGCCATATCCGTCAGTGACTTATACTATTCTTCGATTGGCAAATCTCATACTGTTGCCTACACATGCCCTATTCGCGGTGACGATACTCAAATCTTAGGATACTTTTCTACTCGATTTAACTGGAATTTCATCTATGACATTATTGATTCTGCTCGCATAGGCAAAAATGGCGATATATTCATTATTAACAGCGCCGGCTATGTTATAGCCTGCCGAACCAGAAAGGGCATCCTTACGGAAAATTTAAGACATTTAAAGGCTGCTCAATTAGCTATTAATGGAGAAACCTACGGTTATCTTTTTGAAAACGACACAATGGGCACTAAAATCTATGGTTATGCTCATACACGAGGATATAATGCTTATAGAGGGAAAAACTGGTCTGCACTTGTAAGCGAAACACTGTAATTATTACACAGAAAAGACATCAATCCCTCCTTTTCGAATTTGAAGAGGAGGGATTGACTATTTATATCCGATTTTGCAGTCTCTCACGAACGCTGGGATAACGATCGAGATCTGTATGGGGAAGAAACTTGCTGCTGACAAACTTGTCCATAAACGCAGCATTAGCATTCAGCTCAAAATAGGTGACCTTCCTGGCAATCTCTTCAGCCTCTAAACGCTTTGTTCTGGATAAGAGCACTTGACGGGCAGCTTCTCCTGAACTATTGCCTAAGCGAACAATTGCAGTCCGGGGAAGATCAGGGTAAAGACCTATTGTAACAGCAGACTCGATTGGCAAATACTGGCCAAAAGCCCCTGCTGCGTAGAAATGACTAATTTCACGCCAATCACACCCAACATTCTCCATTAGTAAATCAGTAGCAGCATTGACCGCCCCCTTAGTTGCCATAAAGTTCTTTATATCGACTTGGGAAACGACAATGTCCTCCCCAGATGCTGTTTCATGAGCAGGTACTACGACAAATTCCTGCTGGCCATTTTGAAACCGGGCACTGCGATCAATGATCCCACTCAGGAAAAGTCCGGCAAGCGTGTCTACTAAGCCTGAGCCACAGATGCCCAGAGCAGGCATATTACCAATTGTCGAATAATCAACCCAACCAGTTTTCTGATTTATGGAAACATGATCAACTGCTCCTTGTTCTGCTCGCATTCCATAAGTTGTAACCCCGCCCTCTAGCGCTGGCCCTGCTGCTCCGGCGCAAGCAACAAGCCAGTCTTTATTACCCAAAACTATCTCCCCATTGGTGCCAATATCCACAAAAAGGGAAATATCCGACTCTTGGTGCATACCACTGACAAGTATTCCGCCTATGACATCTCCTCCCAGAAAACTCCCTATACTTGGGAGACAATAAACTGGTGCTAGTGGAGAAATATCCAGACCGATTTCCGCAGCCGTGATTAAGCCCGGATTATTGACAACGGGAATATAAGGAGCACGGCAAATGGAAGCAGGATCCAGACCTAATAGCAAATGAATCATCGTTGTATTGGCACCTATGGCTGCTGCAGAAATCATGCTTGCTTCTGACGGTAACGGGTAAAGACGTTTTATCAAACGATTAAGGGTCGCTAAAACTGCTTCTTGGAGACTGGCTAAACCATCTGGCGAGGATGCGTAACGTATTCTAGTCAGTATATCCTCACCCATAGCAATTTGATCATTATAATCTGCCGCATACTTAAGTACTTTTCCATCAGTGAGATCGATCAAATAAACAACCACCGTTGTGGTTCCAATGTCTATGGCCAGTCCGAAATGTTCTTGAGTGGTATCACCGGACTCTATATCAATAAGCGTCCAACCCTGACAGGTTTCCGATAAAACAGCCGTGAACTTCCAGTTAGAGCTCCGGCATACCTGAGGGATCTTCGGCATAAGTGACAAAGGAATCCTAACCGACCCATAACTACGCTCTAACAATTGACGTATTCGGTCAATATCCCCTCGATTATCCTGGGGGCTGGGCTGGCTGAGTGTCAAGAGTACTTTTCTGGTAAGGGGCTCCAGACTATGGAGAGTGGATTTAACCTGATCCGAGAGAATAACTGGTTTTTGCGTATTGTAAGTCATTAGTAGTACCTCTTTAAAAAATATTATATTAAAGTCAATGAACTCTACTCAATAGACTAAGTTGGTAAACCTTACTTACAACCCAAGTCCGCCACTTCAAATTCATGGACTACCTCAACAAATGATTTCTGACCTGGTGAGAAACTTTTTTCCCTGAAGGTTACCAGATTGTTTCGAGCAATTAGTAAGACCGTTGAAGATCTTGTTCCATAAACCGTACCTCTAATAAAGATCGAAGATAGTAGCTTTTCCAGTTCGTAATCGATTCCAGTATTAGGTAGGTCGCGATCATTGGCCTTTTCCTCATCAAGTAAGATATCAAAAAGAGGGTCAGTTTCGATGGTAGGTCTACTTTCTATGTATCTTGCTAGTTTTTGTTTACTTTCTGAAACTTTAGGCCAAGAAGTATCTAAGAGATGATTACTGAGACCATATATTCCCGGTTTGAGTTCTAGCGTCTCCGCTGTTTGTTGGGAATAATATAGCAAACACGAGGGATCTCCAACTATAAGGTTAAACGGATTATAACTTCCTTGATAACTATTTACATTCCGCAAATAGCCGATTGGTGGTTCATTCAGGCATAAGAAGTTGCTGACCAAAGCGCCCCTAGACTTAGGATCAGTAAGCAGCAACGATGGATCTCTAAAATTTGTTAGGGCAGCTAAACGTCCTGAACGAGTTATCCCCATCCAAGTTCCAAGCATCTCTAAATCTCTGCCAGCCAAAACCCAGGGATGAGTCTCCCAAAAATGAGCCTTTTCAGTTGGTCGTCGGAAGTATTCATCTCTATTGGCCACAAGAATTAATCGATAGTTTGGGTGGCAGTCATAGGCAAAAACAATCAAGCACATCGGATCTAACCTCCCTCTCCTTCGCAAGATATGCCTTACCAAACTATTCTCTCTTTTTAACTGCTCTGGCTACTGAGTTTCTCTATCACTTCTTTTATAAGTTTTAAGCGGTAGTACTCGTAAGCTACTTCTGTATAAAAACCCGTGCTTTTATAAAGCTTTAACGCCTCCGCATTCTCACTATTTACTTCAATATTGATCTCGGATCTGCCTCTTTGCAATAAATTATCGATGATAAGATGCAAAAGTTCTTTTCCATAGCCTTTACAACGGTATTCAGGTTCAATACCAAGTCCAAATATCGACGCACCTTCACCCTCTAGGTTTACTGAAACTATACCAATAATTACTTCACCAAGAATCGCGAGAAATTGTTCTCTATGCTTTAATTTGAAGCGATTAATAATTAGATTCTCAGATTCTTCATAGCTATCACTAAAAACCTTCATATTAGTGATTATCGCCTTTTCCAGATCTTTTTTCTCTACCTTCAAAAGTCGTAGATGATACTCATTTAAGCTAGTATAACTTACATTATCTAAGCTCATATAGTACTCAGTATGATCATAACCTGCTTCGAAAGAATCAACAACTCGTTTACCGGCAACTGAAGAGCTTTCAAATACAAATAATATTTCCGGGATATTAAATTCGCCTAATTCTTTAAGTGCTTTTGCTAGTAATGATTTAAAAAAACCTTTCCCTCTGAACTTAGGTAGAGTGTAAGCTGTAATCTCTGCTTCATGTTCTGTTGGAATGAACATAGATAACATACTTATTAGATTACTTTTGTCATAGAGTAAAAAAAAGCTCTTAATCCGGTGATTGAAGTTTAAAGACGGATCTAAAAAAAAGCTTCCTTGAAGATTATCGTGATCCATACAAACACTTTCTAAGTTGAGCACATCTTCAATAGCCCTTTTACTTAGACTTGAACATGACTTGATCGACATCGTCGTCTCCAATTGACACTTTTGCACAAACACACCCCACAATGCGGCCCCCTGAGATTAATCTCTTTCAAAAGCTATTAATATTATAATTTGATTATATAACTTCGAACAGGGTTTAGGTAGATCACTCAATATTAATTATATAATTTTTTCCATATGGGAACTTCTTAGAAACAAAGAAAAGTCCACTCCTTATCTAACATAAGGATATGGACTCTAATTCGTTTTATTAACCAATGTTAAGAAATACTACTACTAAATTGCTTCAGACGAAAACAGCCAGAAACACCATAACTAATGCCGCAGTTACAGCAGTCAATAAAATGGCAAATACAAAAGCAATTCGAATAACCGCAGTCTCTTCCCCCAATTTATCGATAGCTGCAGAAGCATTCTGAAGCTTTGCCGGTGAAATAACACTTGCCAAGCCTCCTCCAAAGGCTAAGCCTGCAGTAATAATCAACATTTCAAGTAATTCCATATGAAGCATATTTGAAGTCTTAAGAGTATAAGTTGCAAACATGGCTATAGTGGATGCTTCACTGCCGGTAATAAATCCCCCCAACAAACCAATAAAGGCTACAACCGACCCATAAGCATCACTGAAAATTTGAGAAGAGAAATTGGCCAAAATTTGAACCATACTTGCTACTGCATATTTCTTAGAAGTCATATCAAAGCCAGACATATTCATAATCTCTCCAATAACGAAGAAGATAATTGCCGCAAATACCGGTCTAGGAGCTCTCTTCCACCATAAGCTAAAGGTTTCTCTCAATTGTGTCTTTGTAGGTTTAATGAAGATCATGGAGAGGAAGGTGCTTACAAAAATCCAGGTATAAGCGTTCCATAAAGCTCGTGTCACAATGGGCTTGCCATCTGCCGATAACCCCGATAAGGGAAGAGTTATTTCTCTATATAAAAGATTAAACATATCAGTGGGAAGGTTCAATCCTAATATTAAAATCACTAGAAGTCCCCAAGGTGTCAATGCCTTCCAAAAGGGATAGCTTTTCTCATAGTCTATTTCTTCCTTGGTTAATCGACTTTTATCAATTATCTTTTTCCCCGTGGACAAGAGATATAATGACATTACAATAATGACTGCAGCACCACACATAATTCCAGTCAGAACCACTAATCGGTCTACTTTATTTGTGAAAAATGACACAACTGCAATTACCGCTCCAGTAATAACCACTGGCAACCAACCATCTTTTATTCCTTGCCAACGTCCGACAATCCAAAGCATACAAAATCCTATTAAAGTTGAAATAACCGGCAAAAACATAAAAAAGACACTGCCCGCCTGAGATAAACTTATTTCATGGCCCTGCCCTAAAAATGAATTGGCTACGTCGACAAAGACGACAATAGGAGCACCTAATAAGGCGTAAGTGCATAGAGCATCATATCCTATGCAGGGAAGAGCAATCGAAACATAGGTGGAATAACCCAGAGCCAACATAATAGGCGGAAGCAGTGAGACAGGTGTTGCTCCCACTGAAACCATTAAAGTTCCAAAGCCAATGTTAATCATCATTATTTGTACCGCTTTATTTTCGCAAGCAATTGTTTTAATAAATATTATTATTCTTTTGAGGGCCCCGGTCTTTTCCATATAAGCCATTTGCAATAAAGAAGCAGCCACAACTAAAGAAACAGCGAAGGATCTAATTACCCCGGTTATGGTTGACCTAATCAAGACTTCTAAGTTCGTTTGGAAAAAAAAGAAGGCAATAATCGAAACAACAACCCAACCAACAATACCACTTATATCTGCAGGCTTTTTCCAGATTACAAGCATTGCTATGATGACTACAATAGGGGTTAATGTTAGCAAAAGTGAACTAACGGGCACCACAATTAACACTCCACTTCATTTGTAAATTTGTATTTTCCTAGGATTAACCCCCAATAACCGAAGCCAAACCCCTTACTTCTAGTTACAGATTTCCGTACACTTATTTAGCAGACTGATTGCGATAATCGAAGACCCGCTTTGCTTTACCGGCTCCCCTTTCCAAGGTTCCGGGCTGAACAATCTTCAAGCGAACATTAATTGAAAGCACACTGTGTAGCTTCTGACGAATGTAGCTTGAGAAGTCTTCTAGCTTTGAATAGGGTTCAAGCAAATCCTCACGGGTAAGCTCCACTACTACCTCCAGCTCGTCAAGGAAATTGCGTCTGTGCACATTAATCAGATAGTGTGGGCCAATCCCCTCTATTGTCATGAGAACACTTTCGATTTGCGAAGGAAAAACATTTACGCCCCGGATAATAAGCATGTCATCAGTTCGCCCGATAATTTTCCGCATACGTGCCGTAGTTCGCCCACACTGACATGGCTCTTGATTAATGCGTGAAATATCTTTTGTCCGAAAACGTATTACCGGAAAGGCCTCTTTAGTCAAGGATGTAAAGACCAGCTCTCCTTCCTCTCCCGGTTTAAGAACTTCCCCTGTCTCCGGATCTATTGTTTCAACGATAAAATGATCCTCTGCAATATGATGACCGCATTTGCAAGTGCATTCCCCAGCAACCCCAGGACCCATGACTTCGCTGAGGCCATAGTTATCTGTAGCAGTAATTTGAAGCCTGGATTCAATTTCTATGCGCATTTCTTCAGTCCAAGGCTCTCCACCAAAAAGACCAATTTTTAACTTTAAAGACGAAATATCAATGCCCATCTTTTCCGCAACTTCCGCAATATACAACGAATAACTCGGTGTGGATATCAGCACCGTTGTTCCAAAATCCTGCATTAACATAAGCTGCCGCTCTGTATTCCCTCCCGAAACAGGGACTACTAACGCTCCAGCCCTCTCTAGTCCATAGTGTAAACCAAAACCGCCGGTAAACAGACCATAATTAAACGCAATTTGGGCAACATCTTCAGATGTAACTCCTGCTAAGCTAACCATCCGGGCTGTCAGGTCAGTCCAAGTATTCAAATCATTAGCTGTATATCCCACTACCACAGGACGCCCAGTGGTGCCCGATGAAGCATGAACCCGAACCAATTCTCTCTGAGGTACAGCAAAGAGACCGAAGGGATAATTGCTCCGCAAATCATCCTTTGTTGTAAATGGTAAGTGCTTGAGATCGTCCAATGATTTAATATTCTCAGGAAATATCCCTAATTTCTCAAATCTATCTCGATAATGAGGCACCTTATTGTACACCCTGTTAACTGTCCACTTTAAACGTTCCAATTGAAGTTCTTCTAATCGATTACGGTTCATACATTCTTGCTCAGAGTTCCAAATCACAATACTAACCTCACTTTTTGGGATTTAATTATATTTTGAAAAACAAAAATAGCTACCACGAATAAGGATAGCTATTACACATAATCGCAAAATGCGTCATATTCTCCCATCCTTCCATTCTAATGGATTAACACTTTGTTTCCAGAAATAATTAGTCTACCTTACTACAACCTGCGAAACAACTCACAAGCTCTCTACGTTATATATTCTAACGAACTACTATCTAATTGTCTAGAGTTTTTTCTCCTCAGTATTTTGACCCTAATTCTTTAACTAGTAGGTTATCTACGTACTGATATACATCGAGTACCTGATTAGCCTTTAGAGTACTTCCCAAAATCCCTGCACTACTACCGAAGATATACCCTGTTCCCCATTCCCCTGGGGAAGTTGCTTCCAATAATTGCAAAGCTTTCTCTGCCCTATTTTCCGCTTCAAACCAACCCAAATCATATCCGCCCATTAAGCAAAGTTTATTAGCTGTAGCCATTCTGACTTTTTTAATGTCAGATAATGAAGAAAAATCGAGAGAATGTAAGCCATCGAAACCACAATAAAGAATATCTTCTAATACGGATAATAAATTCCCATCAGCATGAAAGAAAACCGGAACTTTTTCTCTCCTTAAAACCATCACTTGCTCAGCTAGACCAGGGAAAAAGTATTTACGGAGAGCCGAGGGGGATATAAACGTTCCATTTTGATATGCAATATCATCCGCAATAATTATTCCATTCGCACCTGAAGCTAAGGCCTGCAATCCTAGCTCAACGTTAGCAGCTATAGCTTTCGAGACTAGTTCAGGGATCATGGAGTCACCTTTAGCAATGGCAAGCAAATAATCGGTAAACGAAGTGACAAGTTTAGCCGCCCCTTGAAAAGGGCCATCAATTATTGCAAAAATAAAAAAGTCTGTCTCTTTTCGCCATTGCTTAATCCCTTCCCACACCCGGTTCTCTGCATTCAGGGACAATGAAGGAGAAAATGCTAGGGCATCAAGTTTGCAACGTTCACAGGCCTCGATTCTATCATTAAATGTTACTCTTTTCTTTAGTCCCAGCAATTCAATAATCAAGCCATCCTCAAGATTAAACTCCCCTTTAGGAATACGATCTACTTTTTCAAATCGGGTGGCTGCCAAAATTCGGTTGATTTTTGACATTTCACATACTTCCTTCTTAACCTTAATTCTGGTTCTACGGTTTATTAAATATGCACTTAGCTCACTCCTTGACATTATAAACTCTACGTCTCATTTTTACTAGAACTAAACAACAAACCACGCTTTAGATGAGCGCGGTTTGTTGTTTACTATTCCACTACTTAAAAGAAGAGGCGATTGGTATACCCTTGACCTTGAACTCCTTGACCTAGAAAACCCTGACCTTGAACTCCTTGACCTTGAAAACCTTGGTTAACAACGACGTTTCTAGTAATTGGTTGATAGAAGTATTGTGGAACATCGACGATATTTTGACGGTTAATAGTCACAATCGGTTGAATAACAGGTATCGTTCTTTGAGCATAAAAATCTCTGACACAGTATTGTGGGGGACAGCAAATCGGCTTACAACCACTACCATTCATTGAAAACTCACCTCCTTAACCTCAATATATGCAACTATTGTAGTTAATGGAATAACATTCCATTTAATTTACTTGTACTTTTTTCCTTTCCTCCTTCGGACATAGATTCGTAAGCGCCCAATAAAATTGCCCTAGCAAAGTTTGTAATTTGCTGGGGCAATTTTATCACATTTTTATTAACCTAATAACGACCTAGTATTTTAAAGCTTCCCAATCGATTTTTGGCACTAACCCTTCTTGGGCTGCTTTCCCTAGCAAGGTAGCCACCGCTTTATATCCCATCTCCCCAATGTTTTCCGTAAATTCGTTAACATAAAGTTTAATATGAGCTTGAGTCACTTCCTCAGATAGCTCTCGACTATGGTATAGTATGTATTCTTTAGATTCCTTAGGGTGAGCCCATGCATATCTAACGGATTCCCTGATCCAAGCTGCAATTGCCGACAGATCCAGAGACCGCCGAGCTACTATAGCTCCCAGAGGAATCGGCAGGTTAGTTTCCTGCTCCCACCACCCCCCTAAGTCTACCATAAGGGCAAGGCCATATGAGGGGTAGGTGAATCTGGCCTCGTGAATTACTAGACCTATATCTACTAACCCATCGCGCACCGCCGGCATAATCTCATGAAAGGGAAGAACAATAATTTCACCAACTCCACCTGGCACATTTTGAGCTGCCCATAATCGAAATAATAAATAGGCAGTTGATCGTTCGCTAGGAACAGCTACTCGACAATTATGTATACCTGCCAGCTTATAAAGCTTGTTTGGGTTCCTCATCAATAGCAACGGTCCGCACCCTTTACCTAATGCCCCTCCACAAGGCAAAAGAGCATAATCAGATAGAACCCAGGGCAGTGCGGCATAAGAGATTTTAACAACATCCAAATCCCCAGATGCAGCCGCCAGATTGTTTGTAATATCAATATCGGCATACTTTACGTCGATCCCTGGTGCGCCTGGTATTAACCCATGTACCCAAGCATGAAAAACAAATGTATCATTTGGACAAGGAGAGAATGCAATTTTCATACTAATACCTCCCTTAGCACCTTACAAGCCACCTCTAAATTATCCAGTGCCTCTTTAACTTTCCAAGATGTCCGATCACGTGGGCCTACCACGTTTGAGATTGCTCGAATCTCAAAAAAAGGTACACCATGACTAAGCGCAGCAAATCCTACACCAAATCCCTCCATTGCCTCAGCGGATGCCCCCTTTGTCCGATGAGACAATGCCTTGGCTGTTCCGCTAGTGCCTGTAATGGTAGAAACTGTGAGTACCGGCCCGGAGTAAACCGTTAACTCAGTCTTTTGTAAGGCATTCATCATATGCTCTACAATGCCAGGATCAGTCTTAATACTGGTAAAACCAAAGCCCAAGTCATCCAAACTGCAGAAACCTGTCGGAGTCTCAGCGCCTAGATCCGCAGCAACACATTCTGTAGCTACCACAAGTGATCCTACTGCAGCATTCCCCGGGAACCCCCCTCCAATACCCGCACTAATAACTAAACGATAGTTGTCAGCAGTTAACGCTCTACTTGTATTAACAGCAACCGCAACCGCACCGACTCCTCCTACTATGACGTTAAACCTCGAATCGTTTTCAAGGCCATTCAATACTGCCTCTTTCTCACCATCGACAGCTGTAACTATTAAAATTTCAGTCGGAGTTGGCATTTAAAAAACTCCTTTTATTTAAATACTTTTCAATTATGGGATTCATAGCATTAAAACTAGAGATGAAAATCCTTTTCTTTAGAATTTCAACCCCTAGTTTCAATACTTAACACCTGAAGTTTATAAAGAGTCCATTAAATTGGCGAAAACCATCAGATTGCAAGGGCTTGTGCAACTGTCTCAAAACCGATTCTTTCCACCATTTTTGCAAATCGCTCCCCATTTTGGCCATTTTCCCGATAATAAACCATAGCCTTTTCTACAATATCAAGAGCCTCATTTATTGAATACAAACCGGGAATTTCTCTTCCAATATAGTGTTCTTTCCCAAACATTCCGCCAATAGTTATAGATACTTGGCCGGGTTTTCGACCTTGCAAGCCTATACAACCAAGTGCTGGCTTTGAACATCCATTTCTGCACCCGCCGATTGTCACTCGAAATTTATTAGGGAGGGCTATATCATATTTCCCTTTATAGAACCTTTCATTAATCAGCCTTGAAGCTTCCGCAGTATCAAATAAACTTACTTGACAAACATCCCCTTTACAAGTATGAGCAGGTCTGGCCCTCATTCCCGTGCTGCCAATGGATAAACCAACTTCTTTAAGTTCCTTTGCAACCTTTTCCAGATCCTCATATTTAATCCAAGGAATTTCAACATTTAACCGTTGAGTTAAGGTAAAATACCCTCGGCCATAGTTCTTACAGACTTCACTGATCTTTTGTGATTCTTCAGCACTTATGCTTCCAGCCTCTATTAAGACCCTACAGGAAAAATGAACCCCATCTTTATAAGCAATATAGCCTTGTCCTTTTAATACCTTTTTCTGTTCTGCGGTTAACTCCATTATTAATACCTACACTCTCTTAAAAATTACTTAATTACGTTTATATCGAGCGGAAAACCACTTCTTGTTCCCTGAAGGAACTTTTCCAGGGAACTATAACTTTGAGCGCCATGAAGAGCACGATTATCAATTATAAAACAGGGAACAGTTTGAATTCCCAAACCCTTAGCTTCGGCTAAATCCTTTAATACAGCTTGTTCGTATGTTTTTGTAACAAGGGAATCACGAAATTCTTCCTGATCTAGCCCAATTTGAGCGGCAATCTCACACAATACACTTAAGTCATTAATATCTTTGCTTTCTTGAAACTGAGCTTTAAAAGCTTCATCATGATATTCATTGCCGAGCCCATGTTCTTCAGCATACTTAGAGCCTTCTAAGGCTAATCTAGAATGCTTGCTTTTTTCGTTAAAAGTCATATAAATTCCATATTTTTGCCCCAAAGCCTCAAGTCTGGCCTTAGCATTGGCAATATCAGCTGGTGACTTCTCTGGCAGCTCAACACCTTCAGGTCTAAGTTCAAAAGCCTTCCATTCTACAATCAAGTTTTTATCCCTGGCCAACTGGTCAAGGGGGATCTTCCCTATCATACAAAAGGGTCATAAAAAGTCCGAGAAGACAGTAATTTTATTCGTCATGATTATTACAACTCTTCATAATAGGGCAATTGCTCGCCCCTAATTGCAGCTAATCTCCACAGATAGTCATTACCCATGCCTTCTCGTTTATCCTCAGTAAACCCTTTACCTTTTAACAGATTGAAAGTGCTCCTGTTAGCAGCGTAGCCTGACAAATATTTTGCCCCTTGGGCTCTTGCAAATATGCGTAAATTATTCAAGATTTTCTTAATAACATCTTCATTAAGTAAATCAAAGTCCTCATTCTTAACTAAGACCATGTCATTAATGAAGATTTCTTGTTTATTGAGCTTTGTAATATGGATACTGATTAAGGGTTCTTCATAGCCTAATGTATCCATCCACATAATCTGTGGTAGTTTTACTCCAAGTAAATCTGACAGCTCGGGACTGTTACAGTAAGTAGTGTAATATTCCTGTAAGAGTTGAACAAGCCTTTGATTATATGCTCTAGCCTGGATAGAAATATTATATTGGCTAGGATACTGAAGCCTTATTTCATCATCTCGAAGCACCTTTATTCCAGGGTCTTTTCCAATTTCAGACGTTAGGTCTTCAATCGGAAAAAGACTATTAATGTCATCATCAGAGGGATCCCAATTCTCAGCATAAATACGCTGTGCTTTAACCACCATCCTGTGCTCACACCTTTCAATAACTTGCTTGATTTCTCCGCAGTTACTTTTTAATTACCTCAATATGTACCATGATACAATATTTATTTACAATCTCCAACTTAACATCTTTATAGTAACTCTACGACTTAACTATAATAGTTTTTTTGGGCTCTTGGAATATCGGGCTACCCATAAAAAGATTACCTTTAAAAATACCCACAATGGTTCTTAACAAAACATAGCCCCAAAGTAGCAAAAGTAATATTGTTAGGACTACACTAACCCAGAAAGTTAGTGGCGAGACAAACAAACCTGAGATTTTCTGAGTCGCTATTGTATAAGCAGCTAACGGAAAGATAAATGCCCACCAGCCTAATCCAAATGGAATACCACCTCGACGAAGGTGATAAATGCAAATAAGACAAATAATTCCAATCACCCAAAATCCAAATCCCCAAATGATTATTGCCCCTAAGTTGGCTAGGCCAACGGAATTTATTACTCCCAGGGTAGCAGCACTCTTTGACATATCTATAATTGCAATCGTTGCCAACCCAACTGCGCTTAATAAAATTCCAAAAGACGGTGTCAACTCGGCTGGTGGAAGAGAATGTTGAATAAGCCGAACAAAGATCACAGCACTAATAAATATAAAAAGAAAAAACCCTATCCCAAACATAATTGCGTTTAAAATTAAAATAGACACGCTCCAGCTTGGTTTATGATTAAGACTTTGTATTAATATAGTATTTCCCAATAATAAAGTAGCCATATTGGCGATTGGCGCCATAATCCAAGAAAAATTGGTCATTTCTGGCTTAGGCGCCACTTCAAGCTGAATAATTCTAAAGGTTGTATAGAAGGAGAAAAAGGTGACTCCTAATAATCCTATCGTCCAGGCACTACTCGTAATGACAAAGGTTATTGATTCGCCAATAAAGGGCCTCCAATAATTATAAATATTAGTTCCAACAATGACAGTTGCTACCGGCATGGTAACAAAGAAATTGCTTGCCACAGGGTGATGAAGATCTCTACACGCATACTCAAAAAAAGAAATCCAACGAATCACCCATAGAACAAGTACTAAAAAATATAGAATTTCAGCGAGAATTGCTGTGCCTAAGCCTAGAACTTTTCCTACAGGAAAGGTAGCTTGCCATTGATATAAAACATTAGCAAGTCCCCCTGTACCCATGACTACCGCAAACCACCCAGGTGCAAAGTATTTTATGACATGACGTTCAAGCATATTTAATGTCCCTTCAAGCAAAATAAAGATTTAGGTATGACTTCTACTCGCAATCATCTCTATCTCAACTTCAGCCTCTAGCGGGAGTGAAGCTACACCAATTGTTGTTCTGGCAGGATAAGGTGCAGTGAACATTCCTTGATAAACTGAATTCATAGCGTTAAAGTTGCACATATCTGTCAGAAAAACATTCACCTTAATTACATCCTCGGAAGTTAGTCCCGAGGCTTCCAAGACATTGAATAAATTCTTAAAGCATTGTTCAGTTTGGGCAATGATATCACCTGAAACAAGTTTTCCGCTGGCAGAATCTATTGGGGTTTGCCCAGATAGATAAATAAGTTCCCTAGATTCTACGGCATGGGAATAGGGGCCAATGGCAACTGCCCCTTTTGCAGTATAAGCTTTTCTTGACATAGAAAATCCCTCCTTCGAAACATTAAAGAAAATACACGTTTAAATATTATGTATGAGTCTTATCCTAGTTTAACTAGAAATACCAATCTAAACAATCCCTCCTGCTCTAAACCTAGCAATTTACCTGCTATCTAATATCACAGGCTTCCAGCATAATTGTTTTATAATAAATGTGAAATCAAATAAGAAGAGGGGTAGTTATCCCCCCCTAAACCTAAAGTATTTATAAACCTCCTATGCGATCCTGAGCGTTTACACTAACTTAATATGCCGTTCCAAACCGGAAGCGCCGCAAAAATAATCAAGCAACGTAAAGTAAGTCCGCCGACCAATACAGCTCCATCACAAATTAATGATACGATTCCGCTTCTTACAGAGTTCAGAGCCGAATTCTGATAGTTCGATGTCAAAAGAGCCTTTTTATTGCTACGAGCCTGTAGCAGGTAAAACGCTAATGGTCCAACCAAACCAATAATGACCAGAAACAGCCAGAAGGGAATTGAGAGAGATTCTGTCAACAACATGTTTGCTGAAATCTTGGCAATTGTTCCTTGATTTCCGGAATATATTAGTGCAAAAAAAGCAGCAAGCGCAACGATTTCTGTAGCTACCAATCCTAAATGGATTTGAGAGACACGCATCTCATGAATTTGGTATTTCTCAAAGAAATGTGCTAATAGCGATGTTAAGGACAAACCCGTTGAAAGAGCAGATACTACAAAAACCACCGGCATCAAGTAAGAGTTCCAAAAAGGTATTCCTTCAACAACCGCTAAAAGCATTCCTGTATAGGCGGCAGTCGCTACGGCTAATATTGCACCAACGTACGATATGACATCCGGAGCGTTTCTCTTCTTCCAGACAAAAAATGCCTTGATAAAAGCTACGAAGATAAAGGCAGAAAGAATATAAATACCCCAAGTCATAACCGAACTAAAATTGAGAAACATATTTATAATCAACCAGGGTTTTTTTAGACCTTGTCCCAAATCAAAAATCAATAAAAAGGCTCCAAAAGCAACTATCGGTGCTGAAACAACATAACCCACACGATTCAAATTCGTTTTTTCACCTAGAAGACCTTTTTCTGCTGCAAAAGAAGCTAGATAAGCTCCTGCACCAAGTCCGCCTAAGAAAAGGTAGATAGCAATAAGCCAACCCCAATGTCCCATTTTGAATCCTCCTCTCGTCTACTTTTTCTATTTTTCTTTTGGAATTATTATCATTGATGGATTCGTAATTTTCGAGCTAGGCAGCCCTTTATATTCAAGACTCCCTTTTTGAGACAGTTCCTTCATATCACCCATGGTCAAGGCCTTAGTCGGACAAACCCCTACACAACGAGGTCCTGAGCCTGTGTCCTGCAAATTATAACAGAAATGACATTTAGAAACTGCACCTGTTTTTTTCTGAATATGAGGAGCATGATAAGGGCAGGCATAGAGACAATAACCACACCCTACACACTTAGTAGAATCATGAATGACAATGCCGTCACTATCCCTTTTTGTATAAGCTTTTACCGGACACACTTTAGCACAAGCGGGGTCAGCGCAGTGATTGCAACTCATCGACAAAGAATTTCCCTTGTCATTTTTAAGAAGCCGTCTCCAAGGAGAATCAGACTCCCATTGGTAAGTCTCTTGGCAGATCCTTACACATGACTCGCATTTAATACACTTTCCTTCGTCGTAACTAAAACCAATTTGCTTTTTTGTTTTCGCAGTCGTGTTTTCTTTAACTGTTTCTTCAGCTTTTAGAACTTTAATTGGCATAATACCTATTGCAGCGACTGTTCCAAGCAATATTCCACCTTTTATTAAATTACGGCGGGATAGAGAAACTCGTTTATTAGGCGACATCCCTTTACAGCTCCTTTCACAATCAATAACACATTAGACATAAAAGACATAAAAAAAAGTCATGTGCAAAATGACAATTAATTACTCTTTCTACGATAATCTAACATAATGCGACTAAACTCACAATGGGAGTTTTTGTATAAAAACCTATAATTGCTTAAATTTACGTTAATACCCAAACTTCCAACACAGCAGAGTAAAAAGAAAGAATCTGCTGGAAACTTACACTTCACAGCAGACCCCTTTTTCCAATGGTCAATTATTTTTGATTAATAATTGGAATCTACCAACCTTTACGACTACGCCAAAATTCGGGTTGAACGAGTACTAACAAGGTAAAGAGTTCTAGCCGTCCCAGCAGCATGCATAGAATAAGGACACTCTCTCCAAAAGCGTTAATTGAAGAAAACGTCGTAGTAGGACCAATTACCCCAAAACCCGGCCCGACATTGCCCAATGTCGCAACTACTGCACTCATGGCATCAAGGGGCTCCAACCCTATTGCAGCAAGTAGGAGAGTAGCAACGGCAAAAATTGATAAAAAGAGAAAGAAAAAAACAGCCACTGTATTAAATATGACTGGATCAACAGTTTTCTTGGCAAAGCGCACATTAATAACTGCCTTAGGATGAATTGCTCTTCTCAACTCTACCCAACCGAGTTTAAAAAGCAGAACAATCCGTGAAACCTTCATCCCACCAGCAGTAGATCCCGCACTCCCTCCTATAAACATCAGACAGAGCAAGATAATCTTTGTTGCAGAAGGCCACTGATCGAAGTTAGCTGTCGCGAACCCCGTAGTGGTTATGATAGAGGCCACCTGAAATAAAGCCTGCCGCAGGGAATTACCGCCGTCAATCCCCATTGTCCACCATAGGCTCAGGGCAATGAGCAGAGTTGAAACTATAATGATCAATAGGTAAAATTGAAATTCTATATCTTTAAATATTTTGTTTAACCCGGAGCGCCAGGCTTGATAATATAAACTAAAATTAACTCCAGCGATGATCATAAAAACAATAATAATAAGTTCGATCCACAGATTGTCGTAATACGCTATACTTGTATTTTTTGTAGAGAACCCTCCTGTAGCCATGGTAGCAAAGGAATGATTAATAGCATCAAACCAGTTCATGCCTACTATGATTAAAAGAAAAATTTGAGCAACGGTTAAGCCAAAGTATATTTGCCAAAGCTTTAGAGCATTATCACGAATTCTTGGTAAAACTCTTTCAGAAGTTGGCCCGGTGACTTCAGCATTGAATAAATGAACAGCCCCTGTCATATTTGGCAGGAAGACAATAAATAAGACAATTATCCCCATACCCCCAAGCCAGTGGGTTAAACTTCTCCACAGCAGGATGCTCTTAGGCAGGATTTCAACATTATCAATTACGCTCGCTCCTGTTGTGGTTAAGCCTGAGACAGATTCAAAAAGTCCATCCAGATATGTAGGAACAGCTCCACTCAAGGCATAAGGCAATGCTCCGGTTAAACTTGTTAATAGCCAAGCACCAGCTACAATAACAAACCCTTCCCGAACTCCCATACGCCCATCTTTCTTTCCATACGCTAAAAGTATTAGCCCCATAACCAAAGTTATTATTATGGACAGAACAAAGGCAAGCACACTCCCCTCCTGCCAAATCAAGGCCACTAAAAAAGGGATAACCATAAATCCTGAAAATGAGATCATCAGGCGGCCAAGAATATTTTCTACTAACGAATAGTTCACTGCCTTTACCCTGCCTTAAAATAATTTGCTGACTTTCTTCACCAAGTTCGGAAGCGTGAAAACCACTACTCGATCTCCAGGCTGAAGCATAGTGTTTCCATCAGGAATAATTAACTCATTTCCGCGAACAAGAGCGCCAATCAAAATGTTGTCTGGTATCTTAGCATCTTTAAGCTTACGACCGATTAGCGACGCTTTTGCTGAGACTACAATTTCTATGGCCTCTGCTTTTGCTCCTTCAAGCAATGACACCGAGACAATTTCCCCTTGTCGTACCTGCCGTAAAATAACTCCTGCTGTTAGAAGTCTAGGAGATAAGATCACATCGACCCCAACCTTACCCATTAGTGACATATACTCGGCACGCCCCACACGAACAATTGTCTTTTGCGTTCCCAAGTCTTTGGCTAAAAGAGCAAGCAACAAATTGAGTTTATCATCACTGGTCAGGCAAACTACAGCATCTGTTTCTCCAACGCCCTCTTCGATTAGGAGGTCAATATCCGTCCCATCGCCACAGAGCACAAGCCCTTTATTAATGATTTTCGCCAATTCGTTGCAGCGTTCGCGACTTTTTTCTATAACTTTGACTGATATCCCAACCTGATCGAGAATTTTCGCAAGATGTCTTCCTATTCGGCCTGCACCAATAATCATAACTCTTTCTATCTTTGTTTTTGTCTCAGAGAATTGTTCGCTGAACTTCTCAATTGCAGACTGTGCTCCAACGAAGAAAACACTGTCTTGGGGCAATAAGTAATCCGTACCATGAGGAATAATCATTCTATTTTGTCGTAATATACCTACAACCAAAATTCGATCCGGCAAAGTCAGTTTTTTCAGCTGAATATTAACATAGGGAGACTCTGCTCTAATCCGGACTTCCAAAAGACGCACCTTACCGTCTCCAAAGTCTTCAACATCCAAAGCAGCAGGCGTGAGGAGGATGCGACTAATTTCTACGGCCGTTACCATTTCTGGATTTATCGTTAAGTCAATTCCTAAGGCTTTGTTGAATTCAAGCTGATTTTTTCCGGCATATTCTTGATTTCTTACCCGAGCTATAGTGCGGGAAACGCCTGCTTGTTTAGCAGCCATACAGGCAATCATGTTAACTTCATCTCGATCTGTCACGGCAACCATTAGGTCAGCCTTTAATAATCCAAAATCAGCTAGAACCTGTGGACTTGCTCCATTGCCGCTGATTGTCATTACATCCAAATTGTTCTGGACAATAAGGCGCCGTTCCTCATCATTCTCAATTACCGTAATTTCATGCCCCTCTTCAGATAAACGCTGGGCTAAACTAAAGCCTACTTTTCCAGCCCCAACTATGACAATATGCATAGATTTTTTTGTTCTCCTCCTCATTGCTTATAATAATTTATAGGAATAACGTACTGCTATTCGTCAAAGAATCCCTAAATTCCTTTATTTATTCTGATACTTAGCTGTTTTAGCACTCTATAGCAACATTTTCTCCTTCTTTTATAAAATAATTCTTTATCTAGCTTGAATAGATCAATATCCTTCTAGGTGAAAGATCAAATTTTCTTAAGCTCTTATTATGTGGTAAACTATTTTTATCCAGAAATCGAAGGTGAGATTAAAAATGGTTATCGGAGCCCGAACTATCAAAACAGGACTTGCTGTTGCGACAGCACTCTTTATTTGCAGAGCATTTAACATTGAACCTGCTTCCTTTGCGGCAATTTCCGCGGTTGTAAATATGCAGCCTTCTTTTAGTAAATCTCTCAATAATGCTTGGGAACAAATCAGCATCCATCTACTCGCTGTGGTTTTTTCATTAGTGATGGGATTACTTTTGGGTACAAATCCCATTATTATTGGATCCACAGTCATATTTTTAATCCTAGTTTGCAACAGGTTAGGCTGGTCGGGTGGAATGGTTATGGGGATTGTTTCTATTATTTTTATCTTAGATTCTCCTCGGGAAACATTTCTCACTCATGCCTTATATCGGTCTCTCAGTATCTTCGTCGGTCTCGGAGTGGCACTGTTTATTAACCGAATTTTGGCACCTCCTAGGTATAAGTCAAAATTAATGAATGATCTCAACACTCTAGTCCACGTTACTTCCAGATATTTTTTAGAGAGTCTTTATGCATTTATCCATGCAGGAGATTTAACCTATTATCAGAAGCCTGATCCCGCAGAACAAAAAAATCTCCTGGACGAAGTGACTAGCCTCTATGAACATGCCAGGGAAGAGATAACTCCCGAAGAGCACCCCCACTTTATAGAACGTTTATTGGAAATATGCCGTGGCTTTATCGAACGCGGAGAAAGTATTAATCAAATGACAGATCAGAGAGTTGCGCGCAGAAGAGAAACCTATACCCCTGCTGAGCTTCATGAAATAACCTTAGAATTCCAAGAAATTCTTGGTGTTTTATCCATGGGATACGAAAAGCTGGATGAATTAATTATTTCCCTTACCTTAGGCATCCGAGGGAAGAAAAGCACCGGCACCTACGTGGAAGATATCGCCTATTGGGAGTTATTTGACCAAGCCATTGACAATTGGAATCGAAAAGTCAACGGGGTCTTCTATTTAAGAGCTTTAATGGAAGTATCTGTTGTCGCCACAGAATTGCGTTGGGCAAATCGAAGAACAATATATTTGCTTAACACGATTAATAAACAATCACAGAAAAATCAGTAATCTCCCGATCATTTCTTACTACTTTAATATGCTTAAAAACAATTAAATGCCGGCAAATCTGCCGGCATTTAATTGTTTTTCTGGTAAGACTCTAATGAAGAATTCTATAGTTGTACTTGTGCACTTACTCATATCAGTAACCTTTAGGATCTTCCCATATCCAACAACAAAGCTAAAATCCTAATCTGCCCAGTGATAATCTGTAAATGGGTCTTCTTCCCTCAAGTTGCCACTATTGGAATATAAGTTTCTAGGAGGAACATAACCATCAGATTCTATTGGAATTATGTCAGATAGATTATAAAATATTTCAACCTCTGTATTAAGTGGGATCATCGCATATAACTCTTCCATCTCAGAATTATTCATCCGAACACAGCCCTGAGAGATATTCTGACCAATAGTTGAAGGTGTATTTGTACCATGTATTGCGTAGTTCATATTGGCCAGCTCCATTGCCCTTGTTCCATATACATTTCTGTCTTTAGGAACATTTTTATCAGGATTCACAACTTTTTTAGATATAAACAGCTTCCCCTCCGGGGTTGAATTATCTTTGCCGAGAGCAACCGGGTAGTTGCGAATAATCCGATTCTCGGATAAAACGAACAAATTATTATTAGCTTTATCAATTAGAATACGTAGGGGCATAAACGGGATATCCTTATCATAGGAAAGGTTTGGTTTTAGGGCTTTTTTAACCATAGAAACTAGATCCATATCCGCTGAAAACTCCATATACGAAAAGAGCCACCCCCCATCTCTTGTCGGTGAGGTAGTGACAGTATTTTTCATTTTATATGGTTCTTGAGGGAATTCTGTTAGGTAATTATTAGGGTAGGCTTGATTAAGCCCAGACAAATCTTTAGGCAAATATCCATTCTTTTTAACGAATTGGTACAAAGCACTCCTAATAACTGTTGTAGTCTCCCAGAGTTGAACTTCTTTGTTATCGAGAGCTGTTTCAGTCTTGATAGTGGAAATATAAACTTGAATATTTTCTCCCTTCCCCTCCCAGATTGCTCTGCCAATTTCACGATCCTTATCATCTACAGCGATTACTTGTGTTGCAGTTAGAGGACTCATTTCATATTCCATCTTTAGTCTCTCAATGAGTGCATTTACTATCTTCTCTTTAGTTGAATCTTTTTCAGGAATATTTATCACTAATTGATTATCGCTGATTATTGTTAGTTCAGGGGGGATGCCTTCTATGACTTCATAAGGCAACATATAGGCGTGATTATGTTCATTCATAGTCAATGATTCCGTATGAGGTAAAAAAACGTATGCGCCTAGAATACTTAAAATAACAGCAGAAATAAAGATTAGGATTATTTGTTTCTTACTATAAGAGGTAGGTCGATTTAGCTCAGCTATCCTCAATTCAGTTAGGTGCATTTCTCGTTCAATTCTTAGAAAATCCAGTCGAGCATGTATAAATCCCTTCTGAAATGAACTTTTTACCAAATTGCATGAGCGCGCTATTGTTTTGCGATATAAGTTTAGATACTTGTCAACTCTTGTCGTATAGTATTTTTCTAAGTAGTCCTTGGCTTCTCGTTCTGCAGCCATTCCAACATGGAACATGGCCTCGGGATTGTCAGTCTGTCTCTGAAATAGCTTATTCCAAAACAGCGGATCATTTTTGGATAGGTAATAACCCTTATCTAAATTGAACAAGTTCGCTTTCAGTCTAGAATTAGACATAACCAAGCACATCCTTCTACACAGTTGTACAATCCATACTATTCAGCAATATCTTTAATTAGACGTTTTTACTAAAAGATGGAGAAAAACTTGTCTGATTAAGATCCTGTTCCTAATTCAAATCCTGTATAGAATAGCTATAGTATTTGTGTTAAAGTTGATATAAAATTTAAACTGGGAATCATCCTTGTTAGGGTTAACTAATCAGGTGAGTTTGAAGGAGTAGATATGAATCTCAAGGGCATTATATTTGATCTGGATGGTACACTAATCAATTCTCTTCCTGTAGTACGAACCAGTTTAAGCCGAACATTATTAAAGTTTACTGGTCGTGAATACTCTGACAAAGAGTTATCGTCTCTATTTGGCCCTTCTGAAGAAGGCATTTTCAAAAAACTGTTTCCGGATATTTGGGAGGAGAGTCTTCAGTATTACCTAGACGAATACGACAACCTCCATGTTGATTATGCGGAACCCTTTCCGGGTATTACAGAAGCTCTAACTCTATTGCAAGAGCGCAAAATAAAATTAGCCCTCGTATCCGGCAAGGGCGCTGGCAGCATGAAAATATCTTTACAGCACTCCGGACTTGAACACTTCTTTGAAACGATTATCACTGGTTCCGAACTTCGAGCCAGTAAACCAGAACATATTTACCAAATTCTAAATTGTTGGCATTTATCACCTAAAGAAGCAGCTTATGTTGGTGATATTGCCTATGATGTTCACGCCGCTAAGGAAGTTGGTGTTCTATCAATCAGTGCTCTGTGGGCTGAAACTGCTCAGATTCAAAAAGTATTGGCAACAAATCCTGAATACTCTTTTGCTAAGGTCGAATTGTTTATTGATTGGATCAAGAAAAACTTTCCTTGACCGAGGAATATCTTTAACCATATCGGACAATCTGTCATACTATACACCAGGTAAAACAGGATTTACACTTCTAAGCTTGCTCATGATCTTGTATTCTTATGGACTGTGCAAACAGTCATATGAAGGTAAGGAGTGATGTTATGTTTTACCGACGATCTAATGCATCTTGCCGGCCAACACCTAATCCACCTCAATGCGGCCCCCTTCCTGGAACCGTTTTGCGAATATCCATCCCCCCTGGTACCGTTATTAATCTCTTAAACCTTGTTGAGGTTGCTTCACCCAGCGGAATTTGCTTTATTATTCGTTTGCCTTTCCTTGATTGCGGATCTGGCAATGCTATGAGTTTGGACTCTATTGTTAATGCAGTTCAATCAGCCGGTGGTAGAGTAGAGTTTGATTAGAATCTGCAGCGGTCATTGACCGCTGTCTACATAACGTCACAAATACGAAGTTGCTTGGCGCTGCCGGCTTCCAGCCTTTTTATTTACTACTTGAATAATACGGCTATAATAAATTGTAGAATTATGTTATTGTTGAATATAGGTGACTGTGACTAAGGAGGAGTATAAATGCTTCAGCTTCAAAAAGTATCTCTTGAAATACAAGGAGATATCGATTTTGAAATTCTAAAGAATATCAATTTAGAGTTTCATGAGAAAAAAATATATGTTGTTACCGGCCCTAATGGAGGAGGAAAGTCCTCTCTAGCTAAAACTATTATGGGGGTTTACAATCCCACCTCAGGTCAAATCTTACTAGACGGAATAGACATTACAGCTAAAAATATTACAGATAGAGCTCGCCTGGGCATTGGATATGCTTTTCAAAGCCCTCCTCGCTTTAAAGGAATCAAAGTAAAAGAGCTCTTGAAAATGGCCGCCTCCCATAATCCAGAAAAAGTAAATATTTGCGACCTACTCTACGACGTCGGCTTGTGTGCCCAAGACTATTTAAACCGTGATGTTGATACAAGTCTCTCAGGCGGAGAAATGAAAAGAATCGAGATCGCTACAGTACTGGCCAGAAATCTAAAGGTTGCCGTTTTTGATGAACCCGAAGCAGGAATCGACTTATGGAGTTTTCAAAAACTCGCTGAGACCTTTAAGAATATCCACTCGAAGTATGATACAACAATCATACTCATTTCCCATCAAGAGCGTATTATGGAACTTGCTGATGAGATTATAATTATGTCCAATGGTACGGTCAGTGCACAATCAGAGCGAGATATAATCCTTGCCGGAATTATGAATAATGATTCTTGCGCATGTAGTGCTAAATGCGTGAAAGGGGTTGGTCAAAATGCTGAATGCGTTGGATAAGCTAATGCTGGAGAAAGTGGCCGATCTCCATGAGATTCCTCAAGGTGCTTTTAACATCCGGAAAAATGGGGCTGGAGTTCAGCGAAATACAACGGCCAATATTGATATTGTCACAAAAGAGGACAAGTCTGGAATTGACGTAATCATAAAACCCTACACAAAGGGAGAAAGCGTTCATATTCCGGTTATCGTAACGGAAGAAAACATAAACGATGTTGTCTACAATACCTTTGAAGTTGGTGAATACTCAGACGTCTTGATAGTGGCTGGATGTGGAATACATAATTCAGGACACCATAAATCTCAACACGATGGGATTCATACCTTTTTTGTTCGAAAAGGGGCTAAACTAAAATATGTAGAGAAACATTATGGACAGGGTGACGGCAACGGAGAACGTGTTTTAAATCCTAAGACAATTATTGAGGTTGAAGAGGGTGCAGTTGTCGAACTTGAGTTAATTCAAATAAAAGGGATTGACCAAACAAAAAGAGATACCGAAATCCGCCTAATGGATAATGCTAAGCTTGTCGTTACTGAACGACTTCTAACCTACCAAGATCAGGAGGCTGAATCAAACATTACGGTCGAATTATTAGGGGTAGATTCATCTGCTCAAATAATATCTCGTTCTGTAGCACAAGATGATTCCAAGCAAACATTCTATTTTGATTTAATAGGACGCAATAAAGGTCGTGGCCATATCCAATGTGATGCCATAATCATGCATAACGCACAGGTTCTCTCCACCCCAAGAATTTCCGCACATCATAGTGAAGCACAGCTCGTGCATGAGGCCGCAATAGGGAGAATAGAATCAGAGCAGCTGATTAAGCTAATGTCCCTAGGTTTCTCAGAACAGGAAGCAGAAGACACTATCTTAAACGGTTTTCTTAAATAGCGCCTTTTATAGTTTCTAAACAAACAACACCCTTTGTATATATAAAGGAGGATGCTGCCAATGTTCAAAAGGATTCTAGTACCTACAGACGGTTCTGAATCATCACGTCGCGCCCTTAAGTCAGCTTTAGAAATAGCTAAAAAGTTCAACTCAGAAATTGAGCTTTTTCATGTGACCCCAACTCCTGAAGCTTATTATGGGTATCATATGGGATTTACTAGCATCATAGATCAGGAGCAAATTGACAAGAGTGGAGAGTTAGCCTTGGAAATCACACTCAAAGGCATTGACATCGGAAATGTTCACTTGACAAAGAAGCATATATCCGGGCACGCTGCCAGTGGCATCTTAGATGAAGTAAGAAGAGAATTTGACCTGGTGGTTATGGGCACAGTTGGTCACGGTGCACTTACCGGAGCACTTATCGGAAGTGTCACTCAACGGGTTATGGCTCAATCCCCTTGTCCGGTGCTGATCGTTAAATAACTATGTAATCCTAAAAAACTACCTATAAAAAACAGGGCTAGACTTTACTAGCCCTGTTTTTTATCTCTATTCTTTTCCTAGTCTTTTGCTAGTTTAACTAAAGCTTCATTTGTTACTCTATAAACAGTCCAATCGTCCATTGGAACAGCCCCCTTGCTTTTATAGAACTCAATAGAAGGTTCGTTCCAATCGAGACACCACCATTCTAATCGGCCACACTTCCTCTCAATCGCGATTTTCGCAAGCTGAGATAAAATGATCTTACCTATCCCTTCACCTCGCATTTCTGGTTTAACGTATAAATCCTCCAAATATATACCTGGCCTTCCTAGAAATGTCGAAAAATTGTGGAAGAACAAGGCGAAGGCTATCGGTCTTTCCTCATACTCACCGATAAGAACCTCTGCTTTTTTCAGCTCGAATAAGGATTCTCTTAGAATTTCTTCTGTAGCTACTACTTGGTCGAGCATTTTCTCATAGTCCGCTAATTCTTTAATAAAAGATAATATCAGCGGGACATCGTCTACTTTAGCATATCTCAGCTTAAAGTTTGCCAGTCTTGTGTTCATAAGCTGCTTCATACTCTCTCCTTACTTTTCTTACGTGAGTAGAAATAATCCAGTTAAGGCTCGAAAAACTAATTAGGATAACTAATTACTTGTTGTTGACACTCCTACTCAAATAGATTTTAATGGTAAATAGACTATTTAATATGGATGTTAGGGGGTTAAGTTTTGAAATATCTCAATCTATTATTGTTAGCTATTCCGATCAGTATTTTTTTGCATCTTTCCGGTCATTCACCCGTCTTACAGTTTGTTGCCGCTTGTTTGAGTATAATTCCACTTTCCGGATACATGGGCAAGGCAACTGAGGAAATCGCCATCTATGTTGGGCCAAGATTGGGGGGGTTGTTGAATGCTACTTTTGGCAACGCAGCAGAACTTATTATCACCGTTTTTGCCCTAAAAGCTGGATTAGTTGAAGTCGTAAAAGCTTCCATTACAGGTTCTATTATAGGAAATCTTCTTTTAGTGTTAGGGCTGAGCATGCTTCTAGGTGGTTTTAAGTACAAAATCCAGAAATTCAATAGGGCAGCAGCTGGTATGCATACCGCTATGCTCCTGATGGCAGTGACGGGGCTGATCATCCCGGCAGTCTTCCTCAACACACATTCTAATCCTGCTGCCGAGCCCCTAAGCCTGGGAGTTGCAGGAATCCTTATGATTGTCTATATCCTTAGTTTGGTTTTTTCTTTACATACGCACAAAGACGTTTTTCGACCAAGCCAAGAGTGTTCAGATTCTCCCAGTTGGTCAAAACCTAAATCTCTTTTAATTCTACTTATCGCTACTTTTTTTGTAGTGATAGAAAGTGAACTACTGGTAGAAGGAATTGATCCCGTGGTAAACACCTTAGGCATTAGTGAGCTGTTTATTGGAGTTATAGTCATACCAATCATCGGCAATGCCGCTGAACATTCAACAAGTGTCCTGATGGCTATGAAGAATAAAATGGATATCAGCTTAGAAATTGCAATAGGTTCAAGTACCCAGATTGCACTCTTTGTCGCTCCTTTATTAGTTTTCCTGGGTTATTTTATTGGCCAACCTCTTGACTTATTGTTTACAGGATATGAACTTATCGTCATTATTATGGGCACAGTAATAACTGCCATGATAAGTATGGATGGACGTTCAAACTGGTTAGAGGGTGCACAACTGCTGGCAGCTTATTCTATTATGGCCTTAGCATTTTTGTTTGTCTAGTGACTGCGTGTAAATTTAGAGCATCGATACACTTTGCATACTAAGTCCGAATATGGCCCTTGTGCTGGAAGTTATATCTTCCCGCATAGGGGCCTTTATATGTCATCAATGGCATCCAAAGTAGAATATATAGCCCGACCTAAAACATATTAATAATTTACATAAAAGAATTGCAAAACCTTCATACTAAGACAAAATCAACCTTGAAAGGAGGTTCCTATGAAATATCTATCTAGCAAAACAAAAAAATGGCTCCTGATAGGTGTGCCATTACTTGTACTCTTTGGATTCTTTGTGGTTGCTCAGTACGAACGCACATCGACTACTTATTATTGTGGAACAACCTGTCATATTATGAAGCCGCCGTATGAAACCTCTTTTCACAGTGTCCACAGGGAAACAAATGGGGTAGGCTGCAAAGATTGCCACATACCACATGATAATATCCTCGAACAAATTGTCTACAAGGGGTATTCAGGGGCCAGAGATTATTATAAAAACACCTTTGCTCCACCGGATGTCTTACACACAAAAGAATGGAGTAGGAACATTCTCCAACGCAACTGCCTGCGCTGTCATTCTACCGTTGTTTCCAGAATCAATACCAGTGACGGAAAACAATGTTTTGAGTGTCATCGTGGAGAACCCCATGAGCCCCCAACAATGCCCTTCTCTAGTCAACCAATACATACAGCGATTCGCTGAAAAATGGAGGTATACTATAAATGTTTAAAACCTGGCGCAGCTTTCTATTGCTCAGTCTAATGCTAATGTTGTTCGGATTCCTGGCACTTGGTTGCAAGCAACAATCGCCTACTCCTCCTACAACGGCTACTATTCCTGAAGGAGAATTAGATCCTGCCGTGTGGGGAAAGGCCTACCCTGATCATTATGCCAGTTATCTGGAACAAAAAGAACAAATAAAAGGCAACTCCAAGTATGGCGGTTCCGTACCCGAATCCCATCTCAAAGAATCTCCTGCTCAAGTAAAGTTATTCGCCGGATATCCTTTCTCTGAAGATTACAATGAAGAAAGAGGTCACGTCTGGGCCTTAGAAGATGTCACCAGAACGCTTCGGGTCGGGCCAAAAACTGTTAGCTCTTGCTGGAATTGCAAAAGCCCTAATGTTAAACCCCTTGTTGACAAAATGGGAGACTCTTTCTGGGCGACCCCTTTTGCTGATTTAAAGGATCAAATCAAACATCCAATTGCCTGTGCAAACTGCCACGACTCACAAACAATGGAACTAAAAATTACGAGCGTTCCCCTTCTTGATGCTTTGAAAACCAGAGGAATCGACCCTACAAAATTTAGCCGGCAAGAAATGCGAACCATGGTCTGCGCCCAATGCCACGTCGAGTATTATTTCAAACCCGATAACAAGAAAGTCACCTTTCCCTGGAACTATGGATTGCGCATGGATGATGCAGAAAAGCTATATACTGAGCTAAATTTTAAAGATTGGGATCATAAAGAAAGTCAGGCACCAATGCTTAAGGCTCAGCACCCAGATTATGAACTCTTCTCAACAGGTGTACACGCTGCAAATGGCGTGGCCTGTGCGGATTGCCATATGCCCTATGTAAAACAAGGTCAAAGCAAAATATCCTCGCATCATCTTCAAAGCCCTCTTAATCATATTTCCCAATCCTGTCAAACCTGCCATAAACAAAGCGAAGAGTATTTAAAAAACCAAGTTATTGGCACCCAGGATCAAGTTTATAAAGCAAAGGTTGCCTTAGAAACTGCACTTACCGACGCTATTAATTCTATTACAACAGCGTCTAACAATCCTGCTGCCAAAGCTGATATGATGAATGAAGCCAGAAATCTACACCGTAAAGCCCAGTGGAGATGGGATTATATCTCTGCAGAAAACAGTATGGGGTGGCACAGCCCTAAAGAAGCCCTACGCATACTTGGTGAAGGCCTTGATCTGGCCCGTCAGGCACAACTAAAAGCTAACCTCGGGGTCGGCGCAAACGTTACAGGTGCTGCTAATCCTGACGCAGGAAAAACGCCGGGTTCAGGCACTGCCGTTGATGCGGCAGGTCAAGGTACTGCACCAAAGCAGTAATTCTCAAAAAAGAGCAAGCAGTCTACAGCGGTATGTATTCGGCCAGCAACAGCTTTTTATGAAAAATCTGTTAGCTTTAAGGAGAACAACCTAGAATAGACTTCTTGCTCTTACTATTTTATCGAGATATACAATTCACTATATTAATTTACGCACCACGAAATTTTCTTCAATAAGAAGCCAGTTTTGCGGAAAATCATTGCCTAATACCCAATAATAAAATCCTCGAATCCCCAGTTCCTTTACTAAGTCGAATTTCGCTTGCATACTTCGAGCATCCTCAAACCAAACTTCATGTTGTTTACCCTGTTCATCAGTATACCTAAACCAAGGAGCTTGAGAAACTCTGTCATAGTTAATACTTGCACCATAACGAACAGCCAATTGCAAAGCCCGTTGCGGGCTAATAGATCTTGCGAATTTGCCACCTTCTACATAGGGCAATGTCCAGTCATATCCATACAGAGGCATCCCCATCATAATCTTTTCTTTAGGTACCACAGAGACAGCATATTCCATGACATTTCTCATTTGAGGTAAGGGAGAGACCGCCATCGGTTTCCCACCGGACCATCCCCATTCGTATGTCATAAAGAAGATGAAATCAACTACTTGACCGATTAGCTGATAGTCATGCCCTTCATACAAAACCCCTTTTTGCTCTGCCCTATACTTTGGGGCTAAGGCTGCAGAAATATAGTACCCCCGAGGTTTTAATAATTGACGTGCCTTCTCTAAGAAACGGACATACCTTACCCGATTTTGAGTTCCCAAATACTCAAAGTCAAAATCCAGGCCCCTATATCCCTTCTCATTCATTATCTGAAGAGCTTGATTAAGAACACGATCTTGCATTGCTTCACTGGTCAAGATAGTAGTAGCAATTTCTGTGCTGAATTGTCCCTCCTCAAAATTAGTCAGTACCAAAAGGGGTAAGACTCTATCCTTATACGCTGCATTTATCGATGGCTGATCATCGACAGGGGTAAGATTTCCCTCGCGATTAACTGCATAGGTAAAAATTGCAAGATAAGTCAAATGCTCTCCTACTTTGTCTACATCCTCAGCGGAACTTCCTCTGGTCATTCTCGGATCAATGTAGGCATTCGTTTCTACGATCATCTTAGGCCTTTGAGGCAAATATAGGCGCAGGCCAACGGGGAGATTATTAGGATTTTGAATATTGTTGATGCGGACTAATTCCTCAACCGAAACATTGTATTGATGACTAATTGACCATAGGCTTTCTCCAGGTTGAAGGAAATGATATCGCCCTCTGATTGGTATAACAAATGTTTGCCCCACTACTAATCTGCTGGGATCTGAAATCTGATTGGCGTCAACAATTTCCTGGGCGGAAATCCCATAAGCTCTGGCAACCTTGCTAAGAGTATCTCCTGGTTTCACCACATGAATTTGCATATAAATCCTCCTCTAAACATAGCGATCCTTCCTGTTAATGTATGTTTAGAGAATGATGCTCGCGCCTATAAAAAATCATAAAGCTTATGAGTATAATCGGACATCCACTTTAACATCATAAAGGGTACTTCCTTCAGCTCTATCTGTTAGACGCTGTGAGGTAAGGGCATTTACCGAATAAGCTCCCTGCATTTTTTCCTTAGAAAAAAGACCTTCAGTGACCAAGACTCCCTGAGGAACAGTCGGTGCTAGCTTAAGTATAAAGACTACCTCGCCACGATCATTATATGCTATTACTTTCTGTCCATCTTGCAACTTCTTGTCTTCGGCATCTTTAGGATTCATTTGCAAATAGGCCTCTTCCTTTTTCTGTAACAAATCAGGCCGTTCGTTGAAAGAAGAGTTCAAAGAATATAGACTTGGGGCACTCATCAGGTAGAATGGGGCGTCATCCTCGTAAGGGTCAAAATAGCGAGGTAAAGGTTCGGCTTCGACGGAGCTGTATATTTCAATCTTACCCGACGGAGTGAGATAGGTGGTTTTGTAGTCCTGGGGCAGAGAGAGTTCCACCGGGCGACCTGCTTGGAGATTTACAAAATCAACCCCTTCTAACCATGGTGTGGGAGGATCAAGCAATTGATTAATCAAGTCATCTGCGCTTTGAGCAAAGAATGACTCTTTATAGCCCATTGCTTGAGCAAGCAATTGAAATACTTCCCAGTTCGACTTAGCCTCTCCAACGGGGGGAATTATCCCAGTTGCTCGTTGAATACCATAATGTCCGTATGCCCTATAGATATCTGAGTGTTCTAAGGAGCTCGTAGCGGGTAAGATAATGTCAGCATAACGAGCTGTATCCGTCATAAAACGTTCATGAACAACAGTAAATAAATTTTCTCTCGATAACCCTTTTATTATCTTTGTTTGGTCAGGAGCAACAACTGCTGGATTGGAATGGAAAACGTACATGCTCATAATCGGCGGCTCAGATAATTCTGTTAATGCCTGGCCCAGCTGATTCATATTAACAATTCGGGGTTGCTCAGACAAGAAATCTTCACGAGTTACTTTACTTGTAACAAAGGCTGGACCTGTTGATATGCTTGCCAACAGCCCTCCTCCAGGCTTGCCCCAAGCACCGACTAGGGCAGGAAGACAGGTAATAGCTCGTACGGTCATTGCGCCATTCCCATAACGACAAAGTCCCGATCCCAAAGTAATAAAAGGCCCCTTGGCTTTAGCATAGTGTAGTGCCAATTCTTCGAGCAACTTTACATCAATTCCAGTAATCTGACTCACTTTATCAGGAGTATAATCCGGTAGAATTTGTGATTGCAATTGTTCAAAGCCTTGCACATGCTTGGTAACGAAAGGTAAATCTATCCAGCCTTCACGAACCAGAATGTGCATTAAGCCAAGAGCCAACGCGCCATCTCTTCCGGGTTTGACCAAAACAACCTTATCAACAATTTGGGCAGTAGGATTTTCATAAGTATCGATGAGCCATACAACAGCACCACGCTTTTTGGCTTCTTTTACGTTTTGCAGAAGATGGATGTTTGTGGCCAGAGCATTTGTACCCCATAAAAGGATAAAATCGCTTTTCTTCACTTCATCTGGATGTGGCGCCAGAGTATTTCCCATTACGGAAGACCAGCCATAGCCTTTGGCTGAGGAACATATAGTTCGAGCTAATCTCGATGCCCCAAGTTTGTGAAAAAAGGCCTCCCCGCAATTACGTTGAACAACTCCCATTGTTCCGGCATATGAGTAGGGCAATATAGCTTCTGCACCATAGTTAGAGATAATCCCCTTCCACCGGTCCACAATATATTGAATCCCTTCAGCCCAAGAAATAGGTTTGAAATTCCCCGCTCCTTTTTCGCCAATGCGTAGAAGAGGCTGCTTTAATCTTTGTGGAGAATGCACTGTTCGTTCATAATGATTCATCTTAGGGCACAAAGTCCCTTTGGTGAAAGGGTGCTCAGGATCACCCTTTACTTTTACGGCTTTGCCGTCAATAACTTCGACTAAAAGCCCACAGGCATCCGGACAATCAAATGGGCACACTGACCGCTTCATTTCAGTATTCATAATCCACTTCCTCTTTTTTTAGCATTACCAAGTATAATCCGAACTAAAAAGTAATGGTTTCTTCTTCATATAATATCTATTTTTCACAAAATCTCAACTTTAACAACTATAATATTTCACACTTTGCACCATTTACTTTAACACTTTTAGGATATCCTTTAAATGTAGTAAATTAGTTGGTTTAAAGAACCAACTCAACATAAAAAGGGGGAAACATTATGGAAGAGGATGTTCGTTCAACACTCAATGACAATATTAACAACTTTAGCAATTCAAACAATACCCAATCTATTTCTCGACCAAGAGCTCCGGGCAGGGTATTGGCTTACGCCAGCTTATGTTTAATTAGCGCAGCTATCGGAGGCCTTTCTACTATTGCGGCAATTCCCTATATCTATCCTACAAGTACTGTCGCACCATTGCAAACCGCTAATTCCTCCTTTACCCAGGTTGCCAATTATACAACTGATCAAACTATTTATCCGGTAGCTCAAATTGCTAAAAATGTTGGACCAGCTGTTGTGGGGGTTGCCAACTTTCAAACCGGCAGGTCTTTCTCTGGGAAATCAGCTCTTCAAGAGGTTGGAAGCGGTTCCGGTTTTATAATTGACGTAAAAAAAGGGTATATCGCAACTAATAATCACGTAATTGAAGGTGCCCAAAAAATTACCGTCAGCTTAAGTGACGGACGTACTCTTGAAGCAAAATTGATTGGCGCGGACCCGCGAACAGATCTTGCAGTATTGCAGATTTCGGATACAACAAACCTTACAGCAGTGGAGCTAGGAGATTCCTCTAAAATCGAAGTGGGTCAGTCAGTAGTTGCTATTGGCAATCCGGGCGGGGACGAATTCGCTCGGTCTGTAACCACGGGGGTTATTTCTGCCACCAATCGCACTCTAAACCTTCAAGGAGTAGCAAGTTACAATCTGATACAAACAGACGCAGCTATCAACCCGGGTAATAGCGGAGGGCCTTTAGTCAATTATCAAGGCCAAGTCATTGGAATTAACTCTGTAAAATATGCCGAAACCGGATTTGAAGGAATGGGCTTTGCTATTCCAATTTCCGATGCTTTACCAACAATACAACAATTAATCACCTCAGGTGTTGCCAAACATCCCGCACTTCTAGTAAGCACCGATGATCAATACAACACTTACGCCAAAACCAACAACAAACCTCAAGGCGCCTACATTTCAGCAGTGACTCTCAACGGCCCGGCCGCGAAGGCCGGTATACAGCAAGGAGATGTCATCACCAAGATCAATGATACGCTAATACAAAATTCTTCCGATCTGGTTCGTGAACTCTATAAAAACAAAGTAGGCGACAAAGTAACCTTAACTTACATCCGAGATGGGCAAACAAAGCAAGCTGAAGCCGTCCTAGGGGAATTAGCTTCAACCTAAAACTTTGACACGGGGGTGGTTCTTCTGTCTTAAGACAAGAGAACCACCCCCTCAACGTGTTTTTCACTCTACTGAACGATTTTTAATTTAATTTCTTTGCCGTTAGCATATTCTTCGATAAGTTCTTCTGAATATTTCAGATATTCTCCCACTTCTTTTTCCCCATTAAATGAGAAAAGACACATTAGAATCTCCCTGACGTCGTTGGTTATCATGGCTCTTTCAGAATCACTGGTGGGACTTCCGAAACTACCTAGGGCATCAGTTAAGACAGGAAGACTAGATATATTGATTAGTTCTTTACCAATACCTTTGTATTGTTCTCCCGCCTTACCAATTCTTAAGGTTATAGGACTATTCAAGTTTTTAAGATTATATGAGCCAATTGGAAAAGTGGATTTTAATGAGATCAGATTATTGAGATCCACAACGTTGTTAATCTTATAAACTCCCTTACCCTGCAAGACCCTTCTTATAAGAGCTTCTGAAGATAACCTATATCTACTTGGAGCCTTCCCTAATTTTTTATAGGCTTCCCTACCCGCCTTTATTCTGGGTAAACCCTCCAACTCTTCTATATGTATCTCTCTCTGTAGAACATCACAACAACAGTTTATTTCTTCCCAAAGTTCCTTCGGACTACTTTCAACACTTACTTTTGCTTGGATACATCCAAGGACGAGATCCGGACAAAGTTCTTTTAGTTCGTTGGATATGATAATGTCAATCATAAAATATCAGACCCCTTATTTATCGGTATGTATTGGGAAAGGACCTCCTGTAACAATCAACTCTATTATATAGGTAATTCCAGAAAAATACAGAGCGGTGACTATTTGCCCTTATAATCAGTTTCGTTTAAAAAAATATCATTATAACGATAAAGTATAATTTGTATGCAACTTACACACGTTAAAAATAACCCACTAATTAAACAATTCTTTGAATGGAAGGGATGAAAAGATGTCAGCTGATTACAAATTTATAGCTTTAGATCTCTATCAAGAATGTATTGATCCACTGGACTCTGATACGCATTCAAAGCTGCTTGCTGAAAAGGAACAGGCTTTTCAACACGCCTGTCAATGGACGACTCTCCATCCGAATTCACCCTCTGACCTTTAACTTAGGATTTTAGCCCTCTGTAGATTCCCGTTCTTAATTCGTCGATATACTCTTGCTTCTCTGGCATGTCAGTTAATTCCGCCTGCGCTATGGATAGTTCAACATTATAGGGTACCCTGACAAGAGATATAGCTAATGATCCTTCATCTCTATTCCCTAGGTTTCCTTCAATTATTCCATAAGAAGCTTGGGTCATATCAAGTGGATTGCCGACACTTCCCACATTAAAAATTGTCTTTCCAGAAAAATTATCAATGTGGGCACTATGTATATCACCATATCCAACAATATCTGCTTCAACGTTAAGGGTTGGAGTAGCCTCAAACAATTTCAGTCGCTTATTTATTTCCGATGAAAGGTAAACTCTATGGAATAAATCATTGGGAGACGCATGGCATAGTCTCAATAATTTACCGCTAATATAAAATTCTTTATAGATTGGAAGACTCCTTAAATAATTCAGTCTCTCAATACCCAATCTATCCTGATGCCACTTAAGCACTGCAGGCCCGCTTTGTTCTGTTAGATAGCAGTCCCAATTGCCTTTAATAACTATTTCAGTCCGCGCTTTAATTAGATCGACTGTTTCAGCAGGACTAGGCCCTTTTCCCGCTACATCCCCCAAGCAAAAAATACGCTGAATATTTTTCGATTTAATATCTTCCAATACAGCTTCTAAAGCAGGCAAATTCCCATGAATATCTGATATAATTGCGATTCTCTCCATGTCGCTCTCCTTATTCCAACCCTATTACTCCAAAGGGTTTCCTAATTACGAAGCTTTAACTCTTAGAACCTTTTCAAGGAATACATTTACCACCTCAGGATCAAATTGAGTCCCGGAGTTGGTCTGAATTTCCTTAATTACTACTTCTTCCGATAATGCCTTGCGATAACTTCTTTCACTAGTCATAGCATCATAAGCATCTATGATAGCAATGATTCTTGATTGAAAAGGTATTTCTTCTCCTTTAAGCCCTTTGGGATAACCGGTTCCATTCCACTTTTCGTGGTGACATAAGACGTAATCTGCTATTTCCGACATGTCATTGACAGTGCTTAATATTCTATAGCCGATTTCCGGGTGCCGCTTTATTTCTTGCCATTCTTCCTCCGCCAGCGCACCCGGCTTATTAAGAGTTGTTTCTTCTATGGCAATCTTACCAATATCATGAAGAAGTCCAACAGTTTTGAGTTCTTCAACCTCTCCCTCTGGTAAACCTAATGCTTTCCCCATACTTTCGCATAAAGCTGATACTCTATGAGAATGCTGTTCCTCGCGCTTGTTTTTTTCATGTAGGGTATTAATGATCGCCTTAATTGTTTTACCTCTCATACTTGGACTTTCAAAAAGCTTTTTCTTATACATAAAGTCTTCAGCTTTCTTAAGCACTTCTCGAATGTCTTCATCTTTATCTAGCTTAGTTTCCCACCCGAAAGAAATAGAAATTTCAATTGAGCCAACTGTTTCATTCAAGGCTTGATTTTTAATACGTTTGACAATTTGTTCAATTTCTGCACTGGCGGTTCTAGGCAGGAGTATGACAAATTCATCTCCACCAAGTCTGGCAATTATATCATCTGCTCGACAACCTCTAACGATCACCTCGCCAACTTTTTTCAAGAGTTCATCTCCCATGGCATGACCAAAGGAATCGTTAATAAGCTTTAGGCCATTTACGTCTGCCATTACAATGGTTAATGGCAAATTCCTTGGAACATTCAGACGCATTAGTTCTTCCTCAAAGAATCTTCTATTATATAAGCCTGTTAAAACATCCTTATAGCTCAAATACTCCAGCTTTTGCTCCAAAATTTTTCGTTCACTGACATCTCGCCACACAGCATGTAAAACTTGTTTACCCCTAAGCAATATAGACGTTAACATTATTTCAACGGGAAATACTGTACCATTTTCTTTTTTGTGCCACCATTCAAATCTATATTTGCCCTGTTTTAGGGCTAACATACTAATTTCCCAGGCCTTTTCCATAGAGGAAACTCCATCTGGTTGTTTTTCAGGAGAAATGTCCCACGCGGTTTTGCCAATAATTTTTGTCTTTGAGTCATAGCCTAATAACTCAATTGCAGCCAGATTGCAATCAATAATTCGAAAATCTTTTAATAAAATTATTGCATCCGAGGAACCTTCAAATAATTTTCTAAAGGTATATTCACTGGATTTTATTACGTCCTCATTTAACTTTTGTTCAGTAATATCTTCTACCATACATATTTCACTGGGCTTATCCTTATCTTCAAAATTTAAAGTAGCAACTGTTATCTTGGCCCAAACACTTGAACCATCAGGCTTAATATAACGTTTAATTATATTAAAGTTTTCTAAGGTCTTATCATTCATTAGACCCGATTTATGGAGGTTTTCCTTGATATCCTCCGGATGAGTTAGGGACATCCAGTCAATACCAATGATTTCTTCAACCTTTCTGCCAACTATTTCTGCAAACTTTGGATTTACATCGTAAAGCTTCCCTGTCAACGTATCGCTTAAAGCAATACCTAAAGGTGCTTGTTCATACATTATCCTGAATTTTTCCTCACTGATACTCAACTTTTTTTCACTTGCAAGGTTTTGATAGTATTGATATCTTAATTCTTCTTGAGCCGCTGTAACTTGCTGAATATAGGCCTGAAGTTCTTCGTTTTTATTACGCAGATTAAATATCAAACGAGTAAACACATACATACATATAGAAACTAATGTCGCAAATAACCAGTAGCTATTTTTGTCCAAGTATCTCTCTCCTCAAAACCATAATACAGTAATTATACATTATTTCAGGTTAACATTTAATTATTTATTCGGTTCAATTAGCTTACAGATGTTTCTTGTATCAAGATTAACTTCTTCTTGAAAATTAAATAGTCTTATCTAATATTGATAAATAACATTGAATAACGAGGATATATTTAGGGATAAACTCATAATACCTCTTGCATTTGGGATTAATACTCGTATAGAATCTACTAAATTAAACAATTGGAGGTTAAACATGAGTAGGTGGAATGTTTATGTTACAAACGAAATACCTAAACCTGCACTTGACATGCTAGAAGAATTTTGCGACATGGAGGTCAATCGTACTGGCAAGGTTCTAGAAAAATCTGTTCTATTAGAAAAGGTCAAGGGAAGAGATGCTGTTTTAAGTTTACTTACTGATCCTATAGATGCTGAAGTCATGGATGCAGCTAAGGGAGCTAAGATCTTTGCTAACTATGCGGTAGGCTTTAATAACATAGATATTCCCGCCGCTACCGAACGAGGGATTATGGTCTCTAACACTCCTGGAGTGCTTACTGATACTACTGCAGAAATGGCCTGGGCGTTATTGTTTTCTACGGCTCGAAGAGTCGTTGAATCTGATAAATACTCGAGAATGGGGAAATATGAAGGTTGGGGCCCGATGCTTTTTCTAGGGCAACAAGTAATGAACAAAACTGTTGGCGTCATTGGTGCCGGCAGAATCGGATTGTCCTTTGCCAAAAGAGCAAAGGCCTTTGATATGAAAGTACTCTATTCTGATGTTGCGGCTAATCCTGAATTCGAAAAAGAAACAGACGGTCAATACGTTAGTCTGGAGACTCTTCTCCAAGAATCCGATTTCGTTTCAGTTCACACTCCACTTCTCCCCGAGACCCATCATTTGTTAGGCGAACGGGAGTTTAAACTTATGAAGAACACTGCAATTCTGATTAACACCTCCCGCGGCCCGGTAGTGAATGAAGCAGAGCTGGTCAAAGCTCTGCAAACTGGTGAAATATGGGGCGCAGGACTTGACGTTTATGAGTTTGAGCCGGAATTTGCTCCGGGTCTCTTGGAACTGGACAATGCTATAGTATGCCCCCATATCGCCAGTGCTACGTTTGAAACCCGTACAAAGATGGGTATTATTGCCGTAACTAACATCTTAGCGGCCATGAGGGGAGAACTTCCACCGACTTGTTTAAATCCCGAAGTATTCAAGAATAATTAGTAAAGTAAACTAAAATAAACTTCCCGCGAAAGAGGTGTTTGAAATGAAAAATGTATTTGCAGATAGAATGTCTTTACTGGGCACAGAAACTGCTTTCGAGGTTTTGGCAAAAGCCAAAAAATTAGAAACGCAGGGCAAAGACGTGGTTCATCTGGAAATTGGCGAACCAGATTTTGATACTCCTCAGAATATTATTGATGCTGCCTGCCAGGCTCTTACCAGTGGATATACTCACTATACACCTGCTCCCGGCATCCCTGAAGTCAGAGAAACAATTGCCCAATATATCAAGAAGCAAAAAAAAGTTGATGCCTCCGCTGAAGATGTAGTAATCGTACCCGGTGGAAAGCCAATTATGTTTTTCTCTATTATGGCAACGGTAAACCCCGGAGATGAAGTTATTTATCCCAATCCCGGCTTTCCCATCTATGAATCCGTTATTCGCTTTGTGGGTGGAACACCCGTCCCTATCCCTTTGCGTGAAGAAAATCAATTTAGATTAGATGTTAATGAGCTAGCCCAATTAATTACCCCCAAGACAAAAATGCTCATCATAAATTCTCCCGGAAACCCTACTGGTGGAGTTCTCACGAGTGATGATATTAAAGCCATCGCCGATTTAGTAAGAGGAAAAGATATCCTGGTTCTGGCTGATGAAATTTACGATCGAATTGTGTACACTGATACTCCTCTGCTTTCTATAGCATCTTTACCAGGTATGAAGGACTGGACCATTATATTGGACGGGTTCTCTAAAACCTACGCCATGACTGGCTGGCGATTAGGTTATGGGGTTATGCACCCCGAAATAGCCGCTCGAATTGCTCAACTGATGGTTAATTCTAACTCCTGCACTTCTGCTTTCACTCAAATGGCTGGTAAAGAGGCACTCACAGGGCCCCAAGGTGAGGTTGAAAAAATGGTCGCGGAGTTTAAGAAACGCCGTGATATCATGGTAAATGGCTTAAACTCTATTTCTGGAGTAAGCTGTCTTCTACCCGAAGGTTCTTTCTATGTATTCCCAAATCTCAAATCTTTCGGAAAAGATACAAAGGAAATAGCAGATTACCTCTTAAATGATGGGGGGGTCGCTTGCCTAGGCGGTACTGCCTTTGGTTCCTATGGTGAGGGGTATCTGCGTTTTTCCTACGCAAATTCAGTAGCTAACATCGAAAAAGCTTTGGAGCGCATCGAAACATCTTTAGGCAAAATCCGCTAGTAAGTAAGCTCTTAGTCTCATAAGAAACCGCTGGGCAATATCAACCCAGCGGCTTCTTTCTGTATTCTACTTAATGTACAAGAGCGAGAATCTTGTCCTTATTGAAGCCCACAACAACTTCTTCCCCTACTAAGAATGTAGGGACACTATTGATGTTCCGCTTCTGCAACTCTAATAAAGCTGCTTCGTCATTACTAATATTCTTCTCTTCAAAGGGGATATTGTTTTGCGATAGAAACTTCTTCGCTACTGAACAGTAGGGTCAGGTATTGTTAGAAAACATAGTGACATTTTTCATTGTCTTAACCCTCCTTATTTTTAATGTTTAGTATTGCATTAATTTAAGTTTTCATTCTCTATAATTTTTTTAAGTCATAGAGTTATAATACTCATATAAACGTCATATGGGTAGATGCTTCGTCTTGAACCAAAGACAAAGGAGGCTTACAAATAAGTGTTAAAGATCGCTTTGTGTCAACTTCCCGTTAACCCCAATAAACAAGACAATCTAAAACAAGCCGCTATAATGCTTGAAGAGGCTTCTGCTGCCGGGGCCCAGCTTGCAGTTTTGCCTGAAATGTTTAATTGTCCATATGACATACATTGTTTCCGTGACTATGCGGAAGTCATTCCCGCGGGGGAAACAACAAAGGCTCTCTCAAAATTAGCGCGTTCCAATGGCCTTTTTCTTGTTGGGGGTTCAATTCCTGAACTTGTTGACGAACTTCTCTATAATACAAGCATCGTCTTTAATCCCCAAGGAGAGATTATTGCCAAGCATCGCAAGGCACATCTATTTGATGTATGCGTCAAAAATGGGATCAAATTTATGGAATCCGAGGTTCTTTCCCCGGGAGACTCTGTGACTCTGTTTGAAACTCCTTGGGGCAAATTCGGCCTGGAAATTTGCTATGATATTCGTTTTCCGGAATTGACTAGGAAAATGGCTAAAGAAGGGGCACTTCTTGTCATTGTCCCTGCCGCCTTCAACCTGACTACCGGTCCGGCTCACTGGGAATTATTATTCCGCAGCCGTGCCCTCGATAACCAGATCTTCATGCTGGGCACATCTCCAGCCCGTAATCCTCAAGCATCCTATATCGCCTATGGTCATTCAATAGCTGTTAATCCATGGGGACAAGTAATTGCTAAATTGGATGAAAGACCGGGGACTCTCATAGCAGATCTTGATTTTAATGAAATTGAAGAAGTCAGAGAGGCAATCCCGATTTTAAAGCAGCGTCGAGAGAATCTCTACTGAAATTCGATATTCATCAAACTAAAAATCTAACAGAAAACAAAAGGTACTTGTTAACACATGCTTAACATTAAAAAAATTTCGAGAAAGTAAAGATCCTTCCTGCACCTCTTTGAGGTACTGGAAGGATCTTGTTGATCTGATACTATCTTAGATATTATTTGCTAAATACTTGAGCAGCTTCCTTCACAACATCTTCAGGGAAATTGACTCCGATAGTTGCTGCAGTGTCTTTATTGAGATAAATCTTCATGTCTGACATGGTTCTGACAGGTATCTCCCCAGGATTCTTCCCATTTAATATCTCTACGCCCATATCGGCGGTCTCTTTACCCAGGACACTGTAATCTATGCCGTATGTTGCCAATCCTCCATCTTTCACCAATGAATCAGCTCCAACATAAACTGGTATCTTGGCATTATTAGCTATCTGGGCTACCAGTGGCATCGCCGTAGCTACTGTATTGTCAATGGGCAAGAAAATGATATCAACTTTTTCAACTAGAGATGTAGCTGCCTGTTGAACATCTGCAGAACTGGTTACGGTGGACTCAACAATTGTTAGGTTATTTTTGTTAGCATATTCTTTCAGGCCCTTAATCACGATCAAGGAGTTCGTTTCACTGGAATTATATAAAGCACCGATTGTTTTAAAATTCGGGGTAATGCGCTTGGCCAGCTCCATTATCTTTTCAGCTGAAACGGCATTTGAAGTACCAGTCACGTTTCCTCCCGGCTTTTCCAGATTAGTAACTACTCCAGACCCTAAGGGGTCTGCACAAGCTGCAAAGAGGAGGGGAATATCCTTTGTTTGACTTACAGCTGCCTGTACCGAGGGCGTGGCAATAGCAATAATCAGATCATACTTATTGTTAACAAATTTACTGACAATTGTCTTTAACGTAGACTGATCCCCTTGGGCATTTTGATAATCAATGGCAATATTTTCCCCATCTTTAAACCCTTTTTCACTTAACTGGGTAACGATTGACTCCTTAATGGTATTCAGGGATGGATGTTCAACAATTTGCACGATACCAATATTCTTCTTAGCTGCAGACTTGTCAGGAGTTTCTGTTTTACTAGGTGAACAGGCTGTTAGGGATAACACTAAGGTCATGGTCATTAACACTGAGATCATCATTCTGGCCAATTTTCTTTGCATAAAAATACCCCCTTCAAAATAGATAACTCTCCGGCAACTGCATGTTCAATTCTTTTTAAAGAATTAAACGGTGAAACAGAAAAAATAAAACGCCTATCCTAAAATAAGGACAGACGTTAATCTGCGGTACCACCTTAATTGATGCATAAATATACATGCATCCTCTCATGCAGAGTGCCAACACACCCTCAGCCCGATAACGCTGGCTTTGCGTTGGTAACTACTAAAGCAAGGCGCTTTTTCGTTCCACCCTCTGAGGCCCATTTACCCGCTCCGTTACCTGTCAAGCTTCCACCCTACTCGACTCTCTTTGAGGTTGGTCATGCGGTTTTACTTCCCCATCCACGGTTTATATGATAATAACACCCATATGCCAATAATTCAATACCTCGCCAAAAATATTCTCATACCTGCATTCATTTCTTTCTATGAGATAATCGGAAATGTACTTCCACCGTGAGGCATTATGTAAACGAATTGAGGCTGATTCCCAAGGATTTGCCTCGCTAATTGCCAAGCTTCTTCTATTGAAGAGGCTGGAAGCATCTTCATCCGTCTCACCACATCATCTGTCAGAGAACTCACTAAGATGACCGGGGTCTTTCGGCAAATGCTTGCCGTTCTCAAGCTTACAAAACCAGGCATTGTAAAATCAGCATGAAGCCTGGCACTCATATCCTCAACGTCACCATGATTAAAAAACTCCTCAAATGGCCGAGAACCGATCCCATCTGAGCATTCACTCACCAGGATAATGATTCCGCCCTCTTTAACTGCATAGGTAGCATTATCTAAGGCTTTGATAGATTGGTAAAGTTGGGTATCTTTCGGGTATCCCCCGCTTGAAACAAAAACTAGATCTGCTTTTTCTTCGATTTCTATACCAAAGATTTCTTCGGTTACACGACAGCCTGCTAAATGTGCCTGCTGTAACTCACCCGCCGCAATATAAACAAACTCTTTCTTTTCGTTAACGACAACATTTAGGATAAAATCTGCACCAACGAGGCGAGCAATTTCTAACATGTCTTCGGCAACCGGATTTCCTTCCATTTTTCCGGTCTGAATGTTGGGACTAAGTCCTGATGGCCCTGCATCTTTCAGTGCCAGAGAATGGTTTTTTTGAATCATTTCATAGCCGCAAACACCGGGGGCAATTGACTTACGTCCCCCGCCAAATCCTGCCAACAAATGATAGGCAATTCCTCCGGTCAGAATTACTTTGTCGGCCTCCCAGACCCGTCGATTTACTTTTATGGGAGTACCTGCCGTTGAAACTCCTAAATCAACTAAGTCAGGTGCATTACACTCATGATCATGTATTGACACTCGCTCTAAAACCTTTTTCCCGCAAATAGCTGTGTGTTCCTCCAGTGTTTGCAAACGGTGATCTCCTGTTGCCGTAACAATGGAAATATCCTCATCTGGTACACCAGCCTCATTAAGCACATCAAGCAAAATAGGTAAAAGCACATCTGTCCTAACCCAAAGCCGAGTAATATCACTAACGATGATTACTACTCTGTCACCGGGATTTACCACCTCAATCAGTGGAGCCGTGCCAACAGGATGCGCTAACGCCTGCCGAACAGCTTTTTCAATATCTACTATTGGCTGACTAGCTTTAGCTTCAATCTCCCGAACCTGAACTGAATCCGGCAACTCAAAAGACAGTATTTCTTTTCCATAGCTAAGTTTAAAACTACCCAAGGCCCTTCCCCCTATACCCCCAAATTTTTCGTTATCCTACGCTACTTAGATTCATAAGCCATCTCGATTAGTTGTGCCGTATGCATCACTTGTACCGAAATCCCCTGTCGGTTAAGACCGTCAGCGATATGCATCCGACAGGCAGAACACCCCGTTACTAATAATTCTGCCCCTGTCTGTTTGATTGTGTTGACTTTATGGTCATTGATTTTAGTCGAAAGTTCGTAGTGATATAAGCTAAAGGACCCCCCACTTCCGCAGCAGGTATCCGCTTTGTCCATTTCCTGAAAAACCACTCCTGGGATACTTCTAATAATTTTCCTAGGTTGAGCTTTTACTCTTAGCCCTCGAGCAAGGTGACATGGATCATGGTAAGTCACCTTTAACGGTAAATGTCCCATTTTATCTTGGAATCCCTCTAGAGCTACTACTAATTCTGTAAAATCCTTGACCATAGAGCCAAGTTTCTTGGCCTTTTCTATATAAATCGGATCATCTTGCAATAATTCAGCATACTCTTCCTTTAAGCTTAAACCACATGTTCCACAGGCCACGACTACCGAGTCATAGTTTTCTTTCAGAAGAACATCGATATTGGCCTTAGCCATTGTTTTTGCAGTTTCATAGTCCCCATTAATGCGAACAGGAGTACCGCAGCAGTTTTGAAGGGACGGAATTCTGACTTCTACTCCATTTCTTTTAAGGACATTGATTACTGCACGGCCAGTATCTGGGTAAATATAGTTAATCATGCATCCGGTAAAAAAGGCCACCTTCATTTTTGCTTCAGGGACATTCACAACTTCTGGATACAAACTTTTAAAAGTTCTCTGAGCCAGAGGAGAAAGAAGTCTCCTCTTATCTAGTCCCAGGGACATTCTGGGCAACATTCCTTGCCCTTCAGGCCCTTTTCGAAAAACAAGGCCTTGAAAAAATCTACCCGTTCGCATTCCCATATCGAATAACCACCGGTTTTTTAATACTAAGCGAAAGACTAGATTCTTAAGGGGAGAGAGTCCTTTCTTTTCGGTAATTTCTTTGCGAGCTGCCTCTACAAGCTTGTCCACTTTCACCCCACTAGGACAGTTTGCCACACAGGCCTTGCACATTAGGCATAAAGACATTTTATCAATTAAACCTTCAGATAGATCTAAGTCTTTATTAATAACTCCCCGTATAAGCTTAACTCGTCCTCTGGCAACCGTAGATTCCACCTGTAACTCCTTAAAAACAGGGCAAACATTTTGGCAAGCACCGCACCGAATGCACCGGATAGCTTCATTCTGCCAAGATTCTAATGAACGGTTCATTCTATCACGCTCCAAACATTACACCTGGGTTCAAAAGATTATGTGGATCAAGGGCCTGTTTAATTTGACGTTGCACCGCTAGTCCTGCTTCCCCAGTTTGTATAGTTATAAATTTAGATTTTGCCCGGCCAATACCATGCTCACCACTTAAGGATCCTCCCAATTCTACGGTGACAATAAAGATCTCATTAATCGCCTTTTCGACCCTTGCCATCTCCTCAACATTTGTCTCATCAGTTAGGATTGTGGCATGCAAGTTTCCATCTCCAGCATGTCCCAGGATTGCAATTATAAGGTCATATTTAGCGGCGATTGCTTGAATACGGTTCACAGCGGCAGGAATACTGCTTCTGGGGACTGTAGCATCTTCTCCAATGATGGTAGGTCTAAGCCTGGATACAGCAGCGAAGGCGGAGCGCCGAGCCCGCCATAATTCCTCAGCTTCCATTTGTGTGCTTGCTATACGTATTTGAACTGCTCCTAGTCCTTTGCAGATTTGCTCTATTTTTCTAATTTGCTTCCCTAATATTTCTGAATCTCCATCTACTTCTATTAAGAGGACTGCACCGGCATCTATAGGCAGCCCGACCTTCGCATACTCCTCGATATTCTTGATGTAGATGTTGTCCAACAATTCCAAGGAACAAGGAATTAACCCTGCAGCAATGATTTCAGAGACCGTCTCACAGGCTTGGGCAATCTCAGGAAAAACTGCCATCATAGTGTTCTTGGCTTCCGGTAAAGGAATGAGTTTAACAATAATTTTTGTTATTACACATAAGGTTCCTTCTGAACCTATGAATAATTTCGTCATATCATATCCGGTTACATTTTTCATGGTTCTTCCGCCAGTGTTAATAACTTCTCCCGAGGGAAGCACTACCTCTAGACCAATAACATAGTCTCTAGTTACTCCATACTTCACACCACGCGGCCCTCCTGCACATTCCGCTACATTACCCCCCATGGTTGAGAAAGCTTGACTGGCCGGGTCAGGTGGATAAAAAAGTCCCATTTTCTCAGCTTCACCCTGTAATTGAGCGGTAATTACACCCGGTTCAACTACCGCAATTAAATTTTTGCGATCAATTTCCAATATCTTGTTCATTCTCTTAAGAACCAAGATTATGCAATCTCCTAAAGAAACGGATCCTCCACTGACGTTTGTTCCTGCACCTCGTGGTACAATCGGAATCTTTTCCTGATTGGCAATCTTAATAATCCGGGCTATTTCTTCAGTGCTTCCCGGATAAACAGCTACTCCAGCCAAGTCTGTATTAAGATCTGCCTTCACAAATGAAGCATCATAGGTATAACAGTATAGATCTTCTAGAGCAGTGTATATATTATCTTTCCCCACAATTTCACTTAGTCTCTGAATAGTCTCCGGTCTCAAACTAAAATGCCTCCTTTATTTAAGCCCATAAAGCAGGACTTCTCCCTCTATTGACCTTTCTACAACCCCAGTATGTACTAAATGCTCTAAATGTGATAAAGCCTCTCCGGAAGCAAACCACTTTTGAGAAGAAGGAAAGTCCGCCCATTTCTTATGACTTAAATCCCAGTGCATAGATGCTGCCATTTCAACAGGTGTCTTCCGGCCATCTCTTAATATAGCCCCAATCTCCTTGAGACGTTCTTCGTGATGAAGCAAAAGCTCACTTATTCTTCTTCTGTGATCACTAATGATCTTTCTATGAGCGGTGAATAGATAAGCAATTTCATACTCATGTACTTTTTCAAGACTCTTGAAATAAGTCCCTAAAATATCTTGCTCGAATCCCCAAAAGGTTATATTTGGAGTTATTTCATCAAGTATATGATCCCCACCGAAAAACAGCTTATGCTTTTTCTCATATAAGCCAATGTGTCCAGGCGTATGCCCCGGTATTTCTACGACTTCCAAACAATAATCTCCAATAATCAGTTGATTCCCTTCGTTTAACGGGTTGTATTCAAGAGGCTCAGTCCTTTTAGTTCCGAACTCCTTGCCAAATTTTATGGGATTTTCCCCTTCAAATCCTAGAAGTCGATTGAGTGATTTAAAAAAACTATCCCTCTGGGATGTTTGATTGGAGATTTCTCCATCGATTTTACTAAAATACACCGTTGGCACTCCCAGCCCTTTAAGAACATGTGCCAAACCTGAATGATCTGTATGCATATGAGTTATGAGCAGCTCTGTCTTCTTTAAGTCAAGGTTTAGTTCCTCTAGCCCTCTCATCAACTCATTCTGGCACTCTGGTGTATTGAAACCTGTGTCAATGACTAAATTTCTGCTTTCCGATTTTACGATATAACTATTAATTGATTTCAAAGGGTTTTTAGGGAGAGGTATTTCGTTCAAAAATATGTTGGGGTAAACTTCATTTACCATTGTAAAGCCTCCAGATCTAGTAAACTACTTGACATCTAAATCCTAACTGTCTTTATCCATTATACCTCGTTTAACTATCAATGTAACTGTTGACCAAGGTATACTTCATAACCTTCCTGATGAACCATATTTACATAGCCCTTCCACGTAATGCCACAAGACTTTCTCTAATTAACAAATAAGACTCGCAGAATATGGGCTAGTATTAGGCATATTCTGCGAGTCTTATTTGTTAGGTATTATCAGTTCAAATTCATCTTTTCTATTCTTGCAATAGATTCTTTAATCTCCATAGGAATATCCGCTTTTACTGAAGCATTATAATCGTAAATGACAATAACGCCTTCTCCTGCGGCCACTACTACTCCCATTTTATCACTAACAATTACATACTCCATAACAAAACTCGATTTACCTATTGACTTAACCTTAGCCCCCACAGTTATTAGATCTGGGTAGCTCAACGGCTTGAGATATTTACACGTCGTTTGGGCCAAGATCGGACCGATTCCCGTCTGTGATTTCAGCTCATTCATTCCGATCTCTTGAAAATATTGAATACGTGAGCTTTCAAAGTACCTCAAATAATAAATGTTATTAACATGCCCGTAAGAATCCATTTCCCCCCAAGCTATCGGTATTTTTACTTGGACAGGAAAATCCTTCAAATCCAATCTAGCCACCTCCAATAATTTGTCTAGGGAATATAGGATCAGCAAAAATTACAACTGCAGTTAATATCTAAAGTTCTCTGAAAACTCTTATATTCCTTTGAGAATGCCCAAAATTATTTAGTCTATGAAAATTGTTCCCTTAGCACTTTGAGCATTGAACAAGGGCACTAAAAACAGCAACCCTACAATATACAAAACTCCCGCCGCTTCATACATAGCAACCAATGTAAACATTTCTTTAAGTACTCCTGCCATGCTCATAGTTAAAACCATAGCCCCAGTATACAAAGGCATCAAAATTCCGTTGACTCTTCCAATAAACTCGTTGTCTGAGTTTTGAAGCATCATCATATTGATGCCGATCATAATACAAGGAAGGACTAATCCCATTAATAGATGAACCAGATAGGTTAGCCACGGAAAGGTAGAAAAACCGCAAATCGCTAAACCAATTGCCGAGATAAACATCCCAAAGGCCAATAGTTTTTGTGGTGAAATTGCTTTTGCAAAAATCATTACTATGATTCCACCGGCCAGCATCCCTAATCCATTGAAGGTCATGAGCCATTGCAAGCTCTCTTTTGGTAAACCCAACCGTTCAGTGATCAAAAAAATTCCTAATGGTTGAACAAGTCCCCCTCCTAAGCCAGCTGCCAAGAAGCATAAACCTAAAAGAGTAAGAGTTTTCTTCGCCAGCACATAATGAATACCGGCTTTCATTTCTTGACCAAGAGTTGTGACGGGTTTTTGAATAGCGCTTACACTGTCTACAGGAAGGAATGTTAAGGAACCTGCTGAGAGCAAAAACGCCAGTCCCATAATAGAAATCGAAACCATAATCCCAAACTTATGATAAACAAACGTGCCCAGAATCGGCCCGAGGATCATAAAGATTGTAAAGATCGTTTGATAAATTGACATTACAGCTTGAATTCTCTCAGGAGGTAAATGTTCCTTGATCAGCTTCATACCTGAGGGTTGCGAAAATTGGGATAAGATGGCGGATATAATAGTTGTGAAAAAGACAGCTTTCCAGGTACCAAATACCAATGTACCCAAAACCCCAAATACTGAAATAGCACTTAGAATATCACACCAGATCATTGTTCGCTTTGGACGCCAACGGTCTGCAAAGGTTCCGCCGATAAAAGAGAAAATAAAAATCGGCGTATATTCAGCTACGGAAATCATTGAAATAGCAAGTGCATTCCCATTTGTCTGTTCCATTACGAAAAGTAAAACTGCAAAATTCCGAACCCATATTCCAATTTGTAAGAATAGCGCAGACCCTAAGATTGCTCGCACTAGTCGATTGCCAATTAAATCTAGCATAAAAACCTCCTGCCCATTATTCTTGGACAGGAGGTAAGTCATTTCAATAAAAAAACATACGTCGCATATACACCAAGGTATACATCCTTTTAGCGATGCGATCATTTGTCAATTAAAAATGCTCATACTAATCCTATCCTAGAAAAACACTCGTCATATTAACAAGAATTTCATTTTTGGAAATAAGAATTAGTAGCGCATTATGTTTTTCTTCACCCTTTCTTGACGAACCCAACTTAAGGCTATAACATTTGTGAAACTTAGTCAAGATCATCACTAAAACATTCTTCCCATAATTGATATTGAGAATGTCGCTGCCTTAAACGAACAGTACTCTATACTTTTTGACCGGTGTAGATAAAGATAGCATCTCTAAGGAACTCCGCCGCGCCTGGTTGCTTCTCATCATAGTATGCTGTAAATCTGGGATCATCTACATACATCTGGGCAAGTCCCGCATGGGCTTCTTTTGAATAAATATCCCATGTATAGCAGAGCCACTGTCGATGTAGATCAGCGGTTTTTTGGGCAAGTTCTCCCGCCGGATCACCTGTTCTGAATGCAGCATACAGCGTTTCATTGACCTCTTTAGCAAGCTTTGTCATTACATCATATTGTTCTTGAGTCATCCCTTTGAATTTTTGGTTAGACTTATTAACTGTGTCGTCTCCATATTTCTCACGGATTTCCTGTCCATACTTCCCTTCATTATCATCCACTAACTTTTGCTTAAAGCCTTCAAACTTTTCTTTATCCGACATAATAATTCTCCCTTCGTTTAAGGCGATTGTTTTTTCAACATTGGCAATCAACACATCTAATTGCTCTTTTTTTTCGAGCAGTTTCTCACGATGTACTTGCAGTGCTCTTAGTCCGTCAAAATCAGGTTCTGTTAAAATGGTTTTAATATTGTCCAGACCCACACCCAGCTCTCGATAAAAAAGAATTTGTTGTAAGCGATTCACTTCAGCAGATCCATAAATGCGATACCCTGATGAATTAATTCTTGCCGGCTTAAGAATTCCTATTTCGTCATAATATCTCAGAGTACGAGTACTGACACCTGCCAGATGACTTAATTTTTGCACCGTATATTCCATGTCATCACCTCCCGATGAATGCACTATATACCTTTACGTAACGACAATGTAAATAGGCAAAATCAAATCCTTTTGTGGAATTTCAAAAAACTATGATTTCTTCTTGAGTAAATCAAAGATTAGTCCTGTAACTGCCCCTCCAACTGAGCCCGCAAAAAGCATCAGCGATAGCATCAAATTTGCCAAATCTTCAAATCCATTTACGTTATTAGCGTTATTTGCGATATATAAATAATAGAGTCCTGCTAATAGACATAGCAGAGCTGGCAAGTATTTAGTAATTTTGTTTTTAAATGATAGCTTTGCTAAAAGGAATGTTAGTCCTATACAAGCTAGCGCAATTCCAAATAACACTAATATTAATCGGTTCAATTAATTACCTCCCTTATTTACTCCTTCTCAAAACCTATATTACTAGCTCAAAGTTTTAACCCTCTTTTATCTAGGTATGTTAGGTATACCTCTTCAACCTAATATTTTAATGAGAGCAGTCCTGATAGACTAATTATACCCAAATATAAATTCTAATTAATTTGTTAGAATTTTAAATTTCTCAAGAAACATCAAGTTTTTAATGTTATATTTTACAATATTTGTTATTTTTTACACATTTATGCTATTATTACTTAAGTTTAAAACACTAAGTTATGAATAAACTATTTACACCTCTATAATTTTTATCCATCCGTCTAAAATCCTTTTATCTACTTCAATCTACATCAAACTAACATAATTGACTCTTAGAAATCGGCCTTAATTTAAAACACAAATCAGAATTTTTTGTAATTGTTTTATAACTCATAATATGATTGTATTTTCAAAACACTTATACTTTTTGTTAGTTATTCATTAGTGAAAATAAACTCAATTTATTGAAAATATTTTTGATTTAGTATAATATAAGACTACGTTCTTTCACAAAGTTTTGTTTTGGCCAGGTGGTATGATAGGTAAACCATTCTACTGTTCTGATGAACTGAGGGGTTCTATCTTGAAAGGTGGTGATTATTAGAAAGATAGTGAAAAAAGGAATTATTCTTATTATCTTATCTAAAAAAATTTATGAGGAGGTTTCAAGATGAGTACTGGAATATTAGCCATTCTTTCCTTGCTCCCCATCGCAGTTGTTGCAATTTTTCTCGTAGGATTACGATGGCCAGCAAGTAAAGCTATGCCGCTCTCATTTATTACAGCAGTTATACTCGCACTTTTTGTTTGGAAAGTCCCCGGTGCACAAGTGGCCGCCGCTTCAGCTAATGGTGTTGTTACCGCAGTTACTCTTATGTACATTATTTTTGGTTCGATTCTTCTTTTAAACACCTTGCAAGAAGGCGGTGGACTTCAAGCCATTCGTCGAGGATTTACCGGAATTACTACAGACCGACGTATTCAGGTTATCATCGTTGCTTGGCTTTTTGGTTCCTTCATAGAAGGCTCCTCAGGCTTCGGTACACCCGCAGCAGTAGCTGTTCCTTTGATGGTCGGACTTGGCTTCCCTGCAATGGCTGCCGTCGTTGCCGGAATGATGATTCAAAGCACCCCTGTATCTTTCGGAGCTGTAGGAACCCCTATGCTCACCGGTGTTGCTACTGGACTCAAAACTCCTGAATTACAGGCGTATGCCCAATCACTTGGCTATACAGATTGGAATACATTCATTGGATTTGCCATCGCAACAAAAGTTGCCTTCCTCCACTTTGTTGCCGGTGCATTTATTCCTCTCTTCGTTGTAGCTTTCATGACCCGCTACTTCGGTAAAAACAAATCCTTTAGTGAAGGTCTTAGAGTTTGGAAATTTGCTCTGTTTGCTGCGTTTGCAATGACAGTTCCTTATCTTATCGTTGCCAATTTACTCGGACCTGAATTCCCTTCAATGATAGGTGGATTAATCGGTCTTGCAATTGTTGTTCCTGCCGCTAAAAAAGGTTTCCTCATGCCCAAAGGGGAAGCTTGGGATTTTGAGAAGAAAGAAAATTGGGATCCCTCTTGGTCAGGCTCAGTCGAAATTAAAGACATTTCTGCTAAGACCACAATGAGCAGTGTAATGGCTTGGATGCCTTATGTTCTTATTGGATTAACCCTTGTTCTTACCAGAACTATAGTTCCTCTTACTGCTGCTCTGAAAAAAGCAAAATTCGTTTGGCCTTCAATTTTTGGAACAAATATAACTGCAAGTTGGGAAATCCTCTTTTCACCAGGTTCTGCATTTATCTTTGTCACAATTATTACCTTCTTCCTTCACAAAATGAGTGGTGCTGCTTATGCTAGAGCTTGGAAAGGCTCAGCAAAGACTATGCTTGGTGCGGGTTCAGCTCTTATTTTCACCGTGCCTATGGTTCAAGTATTCATGAATTCGGCAGGCGGTGCAGCTGGCTTCGAAAAGATGCCTATTGTCCTCGCTGAAGCTGTTGCAGGCTTAGCTGGTTCAGCATGGCCAATCTTCGCACCTCTGATTGGTGGACTTGGAGCCTTCGTTGCTGGTAGTAACACGGTTTCTAACATGATGTTTTCCCTGTTCCAATTCGGTGTAGGCGAGCGAATTGGAGTTGATCCAACCTGGATTGTTGCTCTTCAAGCTATTGGTGGTGCTGCAGGAAACGTCATCTGCGTACACAATGTCGTTGCAGCTTCAGCCGTCGTAGGTTTGCTCGGAAAAGAAGGCTATGTTATCCGTAAAACATTAGTAGTATTTACCTACTATGCTTTACTCCCAGGAGCACTTGGATATTCTCTTCTGTATACTGCGCAAAAAGGGTTCTTCAATATCGGTACAATTATTGTTGGATTAATCTGGGCTGCTGCGATTTATATCATTGCAACCAATAATGGCAGACTTAAGAATTTACCCAACTCACGTTTATCTGCATAATCTAAAATCTATCCTTAAAGAAAACAAAGTCCGGGCCAAATCATTTGGCACCGGTCTTTGTTTTTTGCGCTGCAACAATAGTTACTAGCAATCTTGCAGCAACCCATTTTAATCTGCAAATTCATTTTGACGGTTCTGGCCTATAACTGGCTGATAATTGACAGGGAATAATTTGTGGTGAACTTAACTCAACCAGTTTGCCATCTACAAAGTCATATTGTTGTCGAAAAATTTCAGTATATTTATACCATGGATTGGGATTACCTCCAAACACAAAATTTCCAAGACTATAGACTATACATCTTCCTTTATAATTCTCGTATTTTTGAATCACATGAGGGTGATGTCCGAGTACTAAATCTGCACCTTGGTCAATAGCCAGTTGGCCAAGCTTACGCTGAACTTGGGTTGGAAAATACTTGTTTTCTTGACCCCAGTGAAAACTAACAATTATCATTGAAGTTTTTTCTTCTTTTAGAGTTTCAATTTGAGTTTTTAATTGTAAAATTAGGTTATCTAAATTAACCCCCTCTTCGATTGGCCCTAAAGTATTTAAGCCTATTAACCCAACTTTTACGCCTTCTTTTTCATAAACTGTCACTTTTTCATCACCAAAACTTGAAATTTTTGCATGATCTAATGTTGCTACCGTGTCCTCATAACCTTTGTTCAAAAAATCCATGCTATGATTATTAGCTAGGTTAACTGCTTCGATACTTCCATCTTTCAAAATAGCTGTGTAATGCGGATTCCCCTTAAAGAAAAAGGCCCGGGTTCCTTGTGAACTCTTATTTGGTTTGTCAGTAGCTTCAGTCAAAGGACCCTCAAGATTAGCGATGGTTAAATCATCCCCAGCAAGAATATTTTTTACCCCTGAGAAAAAATATTCTGAACCTTTCAGAGTATAGTATTGATTAAAACTGCCTTCATATAAAAAGCGTTCATCTTGCCCTAATGTTACATCTCCGATGGCACTAACTGAAATTCTAACCTTATAATTAATAGTTTTCTGTGAAGACTTTTGTACAATGGCAACAGGTTCATAAGTATCAAGATCATCAAAATGCCACCATTCACTTGCTAAGGCCTTAAACCCGTTCTTAGTCATTACTTCTTTTAAATATTTTGCATTTTCGTTATCATTGACCCTAGCTGCATGCTCAGTGAAATCGTCAAAGCCTGTGGGCATAACTAGCTCATTCCCCTGATTATCTATTAAGGTTAAATCCACTGCTGAACCCCGCGAATGACTAGAATAACCCTTATATGGGTTTGCAATAAAACGAGAATCCGGAATCAAATTCCACAAAGCAAATTGTACTTCAGGACTCCTGTAGGCATCCCATATCTTCAAACGGTAGCCCTTCTTCTCGATCTCTTCAGCAACTTTTTTAAGTTTTTCAGCGGTACCCAGACGCAGCTTTGCCGCTGGACTTTCGTAAAGTTTGCTGTGCGTAAAATTATTTGCTGTTGCATACCTGATGTCTAATACCACACTCGGAACGATCTGTTGGACTTCGACGAACTTAGACTTATTTTCTTGGCTAAGTGAATATCCAAAGGTCTTGGTCGCTTGAACCTGACCAGAATAACCAAACAGCAAAACTAAAATAATGAGGTAAGGCAGAAAACGGTTTAACATGAAACTCCCCCCTTTGACTTACAGTTAAATTTAACTATAAAATCTCCAGAAAAGAGTCTTGTTATCTCAATTATCAACTTGTAAAATAGTGCTTCCATTCCTTCAATGGGTATTTATGTTAAAATATGTCTTAAAGTTCGATTGCAATTGCCCGAACCGGAGATCCATCTGCTAGTTTAGTCTTTAGTGGCATAACACTTAACAGAAAAGATCCTTTAGTATCAATTGAATCTAAATTTGTAAGATTTTCTATGATTATGATGTTCTTTTCCAAGAGAATTTTGTGAACTGGAAATGAGCTGCTTTCTATATCATCAATAGATATAGCATCAATCCCTATGCCTTTTAAAGCAAATTGGGATAACCATTTGGCCGATTTCTCTGTTAAATAGGGGAAACCCTTGTAGTATTTAGGATTCCCCCAATATTTACTCCAACCTGTTTTTAAGATCAGAAAATCTATCGTTTGAATGGTTTCCTCATGAGAAATAATACTTTCAATGTCTAGTACCTGGGTGTTTGACCTCGAAAAATCAAGAATGATCGCAGTTCCTATAAACTTATCAATTGCAAATTCATCTAAATACGGCCCATTCAGATGCATGTGAGCAGGTGCATCTATATGGGTACCGGTATGTGAGTACATCGTGATCTTGGCTTCTAAGAAACCATCATTTTCTAAAGTATTTGCCCTCTGAAAAATTGGTTGTTCTGTCCCGGGGAAAACAGGCATACTTGAATGAATAAGATGAGATAAATCAGTGACTTTCATGATTTCCTCCTTGTCCTTATGGTTAAAAACTCATGAACTAATATACCCTTACCTTCCCCCAAAGTAAATCCCCTAACCTTATTATAAAATTATAAGAGAATTTTTTTATAAATAAGTTTTGATCTAAAAAAGCTGGAAACACTGTTCAGCGATTCCAACTTTTTATAACTACTATTTCACTATCGATTCTTAAAAACAGGTTTTCTTTTCTCTGCAAAGGCTGTACAGCCCTCTCTAAAGTCTTCAGACGACCAGGCCAAGACTTGATACAGGGCCTCTAACTCTGCCTGCTGATAATAGTCATTTTTGGCTGCTTCGCGCATGAGCTTTTTATCGAGCCCAACTGCCATTAGTGGTTGCAAGGCTAGCCTTTCTGCCCACCTGATTGCTTCGGGCAGACACTCCTCGTGGGGAACAACCTTATTAATTAGACCCAACTTTTCTGCTTCCTCAGCATTAATGATTTTTCCATACCACAATAATTCTAAAGCTTTATGATAGCCCACTTTTTGAAATAAAAAGTGTGAGGCTCCACTATCCGGACAAAATGCTATTTGCATAAATGTAAAACCCATACGGGCTTGATCGGAAGCAATAATTAAATCGCAGGCCATACAGGCAGCTACGGAAGCTCCAGCTACAACCCCATTGAGTGCAGCTATGACCGGTTTTTTTAGTTCATAAATAGCAGTTACTAGGGCACCTGACCCGTCATAAGTCTCCTTAGCGCTGATAGGATCTTTCATAGAGGCCAATTTGGTAATATCCCCTCCACTAGACCACCCTTTGCCCGCTCCTGTTATTATTAGTACTCTAATCAGCTCATTGTCTGCTGCTTCTTTGCAGGCAGCCTGAACATCTGAACAAAGCTGGTCATTAACCGAATTCATTGTTTCAGGTCGATTTAATGTGAGAATCGCTACTCCGGTCTCCATTATATCCAGCTTAACCGTCTTCCACTCCATATCTTCTTTCCACCCCTCTTAAAGCTAATTTCTGATTGACCTAACATTCAGAATATGAATGGCTATTCATATTCTGATAAATCAAAATTCGCCGAAACTTACAATAATCCTCTATTTGGACACAAAATATTTCTGAGGCAAGGACAGCCGTAAGATTAGCCTACCTATCATCTGTAACCTTACCATCACCGATTACAGGAATAGAATCTCCTAGAAATGTCGGGTCTGGTTTAATAACCTTAGCCCATAAAAAGTCCTTATTACGCGCAGCAATTTCTCTCAGATTATACATAATCATTGCTTCTCCATAATCATGTCTGTCCGAAGAAACACCATAGGCTTCCAATCCCATAGCTCTGGCAACAAATACTGCTCGTTTCAGATGATATTCCTGAGTAACTATAATTACCTTTTGGACGCCAAAGATGTCTCTGGCCCTATACATACTCTCATATGTACTAAAACCTGCGTGGTCCATGAATACATCTTGCCCCGGAACACCCTTTTCTTTTAAGAACGTCTTCATGGAATTTACTTCGTCATAGTCTTTTCGACCATGATCTCCGCTCACTAATAGTTTAGGTGCTTTTCCCAGCTCATAAAGTTCATAACCTACGGTCAAACGATCCTTGAGCATTGTGGATACAGTTCCGCTTGGAAAAACATAGGCACCTAAAACCAAAACAGCGTCTGCACTAGGGACATCGTCAGTACTTAAGATGTAGCCTTCACCTACAGATTGGACATAATAATTGATGATTAAAGCTGTTGAGCCACCAAGTATGGTAAGCAAGACTAGGGAAATCAAAAGCTGTTTTACTCGTTTCTTCAAGCAACATCACTCCAGACTGTTTAAACGTCTCTGAGACAAATATTCTGCTTAATTTATCTCAAGGATTTATTTCTCTTCTTGTATAACTCAATTATATGTCCTATGAAGCGATAGTTAAATATCAAATGCAATTTAAAAGCCATCTGACATTTAAGCATGTCCCAAATACGACACTGGTCTCGTATTTGGGACATGCTTAAGATGAAGTTAGTGCCATTATAATCCTACAATTTTTCCTTTTTCTCTTGATTACAGAATCTATTCATTTAAAGGCATATTGGTTGTCGACATCCACTTTACCCCAGGACATTCAGATTTCATCAGGCCAAAATGTTAGAAAAAGCCAAGACTCTGGCACTGTAAATAATCACCACTTGGTAATGAACAGTAAAGGACTGTCTTACATATGTCTAAGGACACATTGTAAGACAGTCCTTATAATATTAATATAGTTCAATGCTCCTTATTCTGCTCTAGGCTCAACCTAAAAGCATTCTGTCGTTATCCAGCTCAGCTCCGCTGCGCTTTTCAAATTGTTCAATTAGGCGATCCACAGTCATATCTTTTCTTTCTTGTCCTTGAAGATCCATCATAATCTGACCTTCATGCATCATGATGGTCCTTGTTCCATATTCTAAGGAAGCTTTCATATTATGGGTAATCATCAGAGTACAAAGTTTTTCCTCCGAGACAATTTTACGGGTCAAACTCAAGACCTTGCGAGCTATGGTTGGATCCAAGGCTGCAGTGTGTTCATCAAGAAGCAGCAGACGGGGTTTAATAATTGTGGCCATCAGTAGGGTAAGGGCTTGTCTCTGTCCCCCTGATAGAAGCCCCACTTTGTGCTTGAGCCTATTTTCCAGACCCAGGTCCAATAGTTGTAGTCGCTCCTTGAAAAGGTTAATATCCTTTTTAGACACTCCCGCCTGTAGTCCTACAGATTTCCCTTTAGCAAAGGCAATAGATAAGTTCTCTTCAATGGTCATGTCATGGGCAGTTCCCCTCAAGGGATCTTGAAATACTCTGCCAATATGCCTTGACCGTTTATACTCCGGATCAAATGTTATATCTGTTGAGTCCAGAGTGATCCTGCCATTATCAATCTCATAGACGCCAGAAATACAATTCATAAGGGTTGATTTTCCCGCTCCATTTCCACCGATAATGGTTACAAATTCTCCTTCCCCCAAGGATAGATTCACATCCCTAAGAGCAAGTTTCTCATTAGTGCTTCCTTTGCTAAATGTCTTGCTTAACGACTCGACTCTAAGCATGAGGTTATTTGCTCCTTTCGTGCGGTGTTTTCGACATCTTCCGTTTCACAACTGAAAGGCGCTTTTTAAAAACTGGCATAGCCATTGCTATTGCCACAATCACGGCAGAAACAAGCTTAAGGTCAGTAGGTGGCATACCAAGTTCTAGAGCAAAGGCGATAATTAAACGATAGAGAATTGAACCTAGAATAACCGCCATGAGCCTTCTTAAGAGTGAACTTACGCCAAAAACAACTTCTCCAATGATTACTGAAGCCAAACCAATAACAACCATACCAATCCCCATGCCCACATCCACAAAGGATTGTGACTGGGCAATCAGGGCACCGGCTACCCCAACTAATCCATTGGAAAGAGCTAATCCCACCAAAATTATGGAGTCAGTATTCACTCCCAGGGCTCTTACCATTGCGTCATTATCCCCTGTCGCTCTTAAAACAAACCCCAGCCTGGTCTTTAGAAAGAGAAACAGTAAAAAGAGAATTAATAATAAAACCGCTAAAGAAAACCCCAATTTATTATAGTCCCTAAGAATTTCTTCAAAGGGACTAAAGACGGTTATCTTATTAATCAACGGAATATTTGCCCTGCCGCCCATGACCTTCAGGTTCAAGGAGTATAGAGCCAACATGGTCAGAATACCCGCCAAAAGCGGCTGAATCTTTAGTTTGGTATGAAGCAAAGCTGTGATAGCTCCTGCTCCACACCCGGCAATAAATGCAGCCCCTAAGCCTAAAAAAGGATGCCCATTTAGACTCAAGACCACAGACACTGCCGCCCCAAGGACAAAACTTCCGTCAACACTTAAGTCAGGCATATTAAGGGTTCTAAAGGATATAAAAACGCCTAATGCCATTACTGCATAAATTAATCCTAATTCCAGAGAACCCATTAACACCATGACACTCATTTCTTTTATCCCCTTGTTTCTTAGTTTTCAAATACCTGAGCGGCAGATTTCAGCACATCTTCAGGCAGATTAATTCCGATAGCCTTTGCTGTTGAATTATTGAGATAAATGTCCATATCCTTCATGGTTTTTACCGGAATATCCCCGGCTTTTTTCCCTTTCAAAATCTCAACAGCCATAGCTCCGGTTTCTTTACCCAACACTTGATAGTTTATTCCATAGGTCGCAAGCCCTCCGTCTTTAACCATAGAATCCGCACCAACATAAACTGGTTTTTTAGCCTTGTTAGCAATTTGAGTAACTAGAGGCATAGCGGAAGCCACGGTGTTATCAATAGGAGAAAAGAGAACATCAACCTTATCAACTAAGGATGTGACTGCTTGCTGTACCTCCGAAGAGTTCGTCACAGTGGCATCAATAACCGTCATATTGTTCTTCTTAGCATATTCTTTTAACTCATTAACCACAGAAACCGAGTTTGTTTCACTTGAATTATATAATGCCCCAATGGTTTTAAAATCAGGAGTAATGCGCTTACTTAACTCCATAATTTTTTCTGCTGATACAGCATCTGATGTGCCAGTAACATTTCCGCCTGGTTGTTCCATATTGGTGACCAACCCAGATCCCAGCGGATCCGTACAAGCTGAGAAAAGAATAGGTATATCTTTCGTCTCACTAACGACTGCTTGCGCTGAGGGTGTAGCAATAGCAACAATCAGGTCATATTTGTTGCTTACAAATTTTTGAGAGATAGTTTTCAAATTTGTTTGGTCACCTTGGGCATTTTGATAGTCAATAGTAATCGATTCACCATCTTTATAGCCTTGAGCCTTTAATTCTTCAATTAATGAATCTCTGATAGTGTTGAGGGATGGATGTTCAACAATTTGTATAATACCAATTTTCTTTTTCGTATCGGTGCTGCCAGTATTTTCAGTTTTACTGGGGGCACAAGCTGTTAAGGATAACACGAGAGCTAGGGTCATAAAGGCTGAGATCACTACCGCTAATGGTTTTTTCATAGAAGATACCTCCCCATTTTTAATTATATAATTTATTTGAGGGTTCCTTCTCTGCACGTATCATTCGAGTCGCGGTTCCGAATGATAAGAAGTGTGGACACAAAACAAAACGCCTATCCCTAAATAAGGACAGACGTTAATCTGCGGTACCACCTTAGTTGATGCAAAAATGCATCCTCTCCTGCAGAGTGCCAACACACCCTTAGCCCAGTAACGCTGGCTTAGCGTTGGCAGCTACTAAGACCTAAGCCTTTTCGCTCCACCCTCTGGGGCCCATTTATCCGCTCCATTACCTGCCGAGCTCCCACCCTTCTCGACTCTCTTTGAGGTTGGCCATGCGGTTTTACTTCCCCTTCAACAGTTTATATAATCATAGCACTCTATCAAGGGGATTTCAAGAGTCTGTTTTTGGCATGCAACTGTTCTAGAATAATTTACTTCTAAGGATATTTTTGATAATAGTAAAAATCTCAGAGGAGAAGCGGATAACTTATGTAGAATAACAACTGAATATCGACCCCTGATATGCGGTGATGATAGATAAGAGTTAATCTTTACGCCTTAATTTTTCCTATGACATCTCTAATTAGTCTGGCAGTTATGCCCCATATTACCTCTCCCGCAACTCTATAGACAAAAATATTGTTCATTATATTTCCCCATGGCCTTGTATACCGCTCAGGCAACCCCAATTCTTTGGTTGGAAAAAGAACAATCTCTTCTCCCGCTTGGTTAATGTAGGACGGATGGGCAGTAATACTTACCTGATAAAGCTCGGGTTCATTGTTTTCAAAATGCGAAACGGGCACTGAAAAAATTCTCTCTACTTCATCAGAATTTATGTTCAACTCATCCAGGCTACTTATATCAAGCACCCCTAGAAATGCGTCAACAGTAGTACCCATTACTGATATAATAGTGTCAAGGGGGCCTATAACCCTGATTTTATCTGGGGAAACACCTAACTCTTCAACAGTCTCCCTTAAAGCTGTCTCCTTAAAATCTGCGTCCTTAGTGGGATCAAATTTTCCGCCAGGGAAACAAATCTCCCCACCTTGTCGAATCGATGCTGATCTTTTTTGGAAGACAAAATGATACTCTCCTTTGACAGGCAATAGCAGCGCTAAAACAGCAGAATTAAAAAATTCTTCTTTGCCATTTATTCCGGGTAATGCCGGCCACCTTTTGATTAAACCATCTAAGTTTGATTTATTCATCGATCAAATACACTTATCCTCTCACAAAAGGCTATTTCGAAAGTTAATGCTTCTTACCCCTGTAAAACAGTGTTTACGCTTTCACAAAATGTAGTAATTAGTTTTCTCCATTAATTCAAAAAATCCTTTCATTTTAGGATAAATACTAGAGGAAAAAACCATTTTAGTGTACAATTTAGTTGCTTAGGATTGATAACAAATTTCACTATAAATTGACACCTAGATTGAGCAAGGGAGTAATAATATGAATGAAATTGCCCAAGACTTAAATATTAAAATTCAACGCGAAAATCCCCATGTTTACGAGTTATTGTCAACACTTGGAAAAGAGCTCTACTATCCTAAGGGCATCCTGACACAGACAGCTGAGGCGAAACAAAAAGCCCATCGCTTTAATGCTACTATTGGAATTGCAACGGAGCAAGATCATCCGATGTTCTTACCATTAATTCAGGAAACACTTTCGAACTATGATCCCAAAGATCTCTATCCTTATGCTCCTCCTGCAGGGAAACCGGAACTGAGGCAGCTTTGGCGCGATAAAATGTTACAGGAAAACCCTTCTTTGATCAATAAATCATTCAGTAATCCCATAGTAACGAATGCCTTAACTCATGGCTTAAGTATTATCGCAGATTTATTTATCGATGAAAATGATCCTCTGGTATTACCTGATAAACTATGGGGTAATTACAACTTCATTTTCGGAGTCCGCAGAGGAGCGAAGAATATTACTTTTCCTTTCTTTACAGAGGAAGGGGCGTTTAATACCCAAGGCATGAAGGAAGCACTGCTTTCCAAGAAAGAGCATGGAAAAGCTATTTTGTTACTTAACTTCCCGAATAACCCAACTGGTTATACCCCTACAGAACAAGAAGCAGCAGATATCGTTGCTGCTCTAAAAGAAGTTGCAGATCAAGGAATGAATTTAGTCGTAATTAGTGATGATGCCTATTTCGGATTATTCTACGAAGATTCTATTAAGGAATCCCTGTTTGGGAGAGTCACCAATATTCATCCTAGAATATTGCCAATCAAAGTTGACGGAGCTACAAAAGAGGATTACATGTGGGGCTTTCGGGTAGGGTTTATAACCTTTGGTTCAGAGTATCCCGCGGTATTAGACAGCCTGGAAAAAAAGACTCAGGGAATTCTACGAGGTACGATTTCCAGTGCTTCACACCCTGCCCAAACCTTTGTGTTAAAGACCATCCGGTCGGCAGAGTTTCAAGCTCAGAAAAAAGAAAAATACGAAGTCTTAAGACAACGTGCCATTAAGGTCAAACAAATACTGGATCAAGGGGATTATAAGGACGCTTGGGACTCCTATCCTTTTAATTCAGGTTATTTCATGTGCCTAAAACTTAAAGGAGTCGATCCCGAAACTCTGCGCCTCCATTTACTGGAGAACTATGGTGTTGGGATCATCTCCCTTGGGGAAACTGATATTCGAGTAGCTTTTTCTTGTGTTGAAGAAGAGGAACTTAAAGATCTTTATGACCTTATTTATCAGGGATTTAAGGATTTGGTTGGTAAAACTATTTAGGTAGCCATTTATTTCGTGACCTTTATTTATTTCGTCGATCTTTATGATTAACTGTCAGCGAACTCGTTCTACTAGAGATGAACGCCAAGTTTTTCGTAACAGAATTTATTTATGCTAATTGTTTAATAATACCCGTGGTTAGATATTTGTATCTAACCACGGGTATTTTCTGATGACCTTTAACCCGCTTTTACTGCACATAACCATCTCGCTTAAAATAAATTTTGTCACTAATAGATTATTTAGGTTTTGTCTTTAGCTAAATCGACAGAATTCTCTTTATTACTTAGGACGTTGTCCAGGAATAATTATATAATATTCTTACAATTAATTTATAAGAGGAGGGTGAGTATGAAAGTCCGACAAAGATCTGTTTTCCTGGTCTTGCTTCTAATAATGTTGTTTTCTTTTCCTAGTGTTGCCTCTGCTAAAACCGATGATTACGGTTACAATCCTCAAGCACGGTCTTTTAAAGGAACTTTAGACAATTGGGAAGCTTTTATGAGGGGAGCCCCCCCCACTCCTGTGGATTGGAAAGCAAAAGATGTTATTTTTATTGAGCGAAAATGGGACAAGCGCTTTGATCCCATGATTCAGGGCGAGCCTCCCGCTGCTCCGGGAGCATGGCAAAAGGCCAAGCTGTGGGAATACTTATCTGGAGATAAACTTGGCTGGACATGGCATCAAGCTTTGGAAGTGGTTTATTCCCCTAATAGACCGATTCCCGGCGCGATAGTACTCACTCCTGAGGAGATGGGGATTGAAGGTTTTTATTGTGTGGTTATGGAAGAGTGGTTGGTTGACCCTCATGGGAAAAAGACTATAGTTGAAGATTTCAACTTAAAACATAATATCATCAAGAGAGCACTTCACTGGAAAGGCTGGAAGCATTAGCTTCCAGCCTTCCCTTTTGTAATTCCCTATCCTCATGTTGATTCTATAATTTGACCAGCTTCAAACCTGTCTCATGACCGTTAAGACTCTGCCTTTCTAAGCCCATATCCTCGATTCGCTCAATATTGTCGGCCAGCGTCTCTTGCTTAATATAGTCTTCGAATAATTTGACTGCCTCAGCTATTTCCTCATCACCATCAAAGTATATCTTAATTCTGTCCATCATCTCATAACCATTGTTCTTTCTCATCTGCTGTACCTTGGAGATATACTCCCTGGCATAGCCTTCATTAATCAGTTCCTTGGTCAAAGTAGTGTCTAGTATTACAAATAAATTGTCCTCTACTGTCATTGTAAAGCCTTCTTTAGCCGAGATAGTGGTGATTACATAATCCTTAATTAAGTCTAGAAGCTCACCCTCTACCTCTACTGAGATTGTTTCCCCAGCCTCTAGCTTGGGCACAACTGCCGAAGCGTCTAGGGACGCCAGCACCTTACCTAATGATTTTACTTTAGCCCCAAAGATGGAACCTGCCACTTTAAAATTAGGCTTTAAGCTAAAGTTTAAATACTGGTTCAAATCCTTGGCAAACACAACCTCCTTGACATTTAATTCCTCTTGAATTAAGGGAAGCATGTAGGCTATTAGTTGTTCATATTTACCGTCAATCAATATCTTTTGGACAGGTTGTCGCACCTTGATTTTCACCTGTTCCCTTGCCGCCCGGCCTAAACCAACTAGATTCCTCACCAAATCCATTCTATATTCCAATTCCTCGTCGATTAGCCCTAAATCGGCAACGGGGTAATCTGCTAGATGAACTGATAGCTCATCTGTCAAAGTTCGATAGAGTTCTTCCGCAATATATGGTGCAAAGGGAGCTACTAATTTAGATAGTCCCACAAGTATTTCATAGGTTGTATTGTTGACAGCTTTCTTATCGTCAGTTAACTCTGACTCCCAGAAACGTCTGCGCGAACGTCTAATGTACCAATTGGAAAGATCTTCATTAACAAACTCCTGAATCTTTCTCACCGCTTTGGTCAGATCAAAAACACTAAGATCTGACTCTACCCCTTGGAGAAGGCTGTTATACTTTGACAATATCCAGCGGTCTAGCTCTGGTCTGTCTGGGTGGGCAATAAAGAAATCCCGGGGATCCAGCTTATCCGTCGAAGCGTATAAGGAAAAGAACGCATAAACGTTTCTCAAAGTGCCAAAAAATTTACTTTGTACTTCCTTAAGCCCTTCAATATCAAATTTAGTCGGAATCCAAGCTGGGGAAACATGGAGTAGATACCACCTTAAAGCATCTGCTCCGTATTGATCAAAGAGCTCAAAGGGATTTACTGTATTTCCTTTGGACTTAGACATTTTGTGTCCGTCTTTATCTAGAATCAAGTCGTTGACCAATACTCGTTTATAGGGAGCTACTCCCTTAATAAAGGTAGAGATAACGAGCAGAGAATAGAACCATCCTCTCGTCTGATCAATTCCTTCACAAATAAAATCTGCCGGGAAAAGTTGATCAAAGTTTTGACTGTTTTCAAAGGGATAATGGTGCTGAGCAAAAGGCATTGAGCCACTGTCAAACCAGCAGTCAATAACATCCGTTACTCTAGTCATTGTCCCGCCACATTTTGTACATTTAAGGTGAATATCATCTACAAAGGGCCGATGTAATTCGATGGTCGTTTCATCCAGTGCCTCGACGGCATTATCAACTAATTCTCTTCTTGAGCCAATTGATGTCGTGTGTCCACAATCACATCTCCAAATATTAAGGGGTGTTCCCCAATATCGGCTTCTGGACAAAGCCCAGTCATTAGCGTTTTCTAACCAGTTGCCAAATCTTTTTTCACCGACGTAATCCGGATACCACTCAACACTGTTATTGTTTTCTACCAATTTGTCTTTGAATTTAGTCACTTCAATGTACCAGCTGGGTTTAGCATAATATAGGAGTGGGGTCTGACATCTCCAGCAGTGTGGATAATTATGCTCCATCTTTTCTTTTTTAAATAGTTTTCCTTCAGCATGCAGCCACTTGATAATTTCTAAATCTGCCTCCATAACAAAGTTCCCTGCCCAAGGTGTGGTCACAAACTTTCCAGTTTCATCGACAGGCTGAAGCACCGGCAAATTATATCGACGTCCGGTATTATAATCATCCTCCCCAAAGGCTGGAGCAGTATGAACAATTCCTGTACCGTCTTCAGTTGTTACATAGTCCCCTACGGTGACAAAAAATGCTTTCTTATCGGCCTTGACAAAAGGCATCAATTGCTCATATTCCACATGCTCCAGGTCTTTTCCTTTGATCTCTTCTATTACCTCAAACTCTTCACCCAAGACCTTATGGGACAGGGTCTTAGAAACATAATAGATTTCCTCATTCTGTCTAACCTTTAGGTATACTTCTTCAGGATTTACGGTTAGTGCCACATTGGAAGGAAGAGTCCAGGGCGTTGTTGTCCAGACCAGAAAATACTCCTGAACATCTTTGCGCTTAAATTTAACCACAACTGTGTTACTCTTAATTACTTTATAGCCTTGGGCTACTTCATGAGAAGCTAATCCCGTTCCGCAGCGGGAGCAATAGGGCAAAATCTTATGTCCTTCATAAATTAAACCTGCTTTAAAAAATTGATCTAAGATCCACCACACACTCTCAATATAATTATTATCCAAGGTTACATAGGGATGATCTAAATCAATGGAATATCCCATGCGCTTGGTCATCTCTCGCCATTGCTTCTCATAGCTAAACACAGATTCTCGACACTTTTGATTGAAATCGGCAATTCCATAATCTTCAATTTCCTGCTTGTTAGAAAGCTTGAGCTGCTTTTCAACCTCTATTTCCACAGGAAGACCATGAGTATCCCAGCCAGCTTTACGCTTGACTTGATACCCCTGCATGGTCTTGTACCTACAAACGGAATCCTTTAACGTTCTGGCGATAACGTGGTGTATCCCTGGTTTGCCATTGGCCGTAGGAGGACCTTCGTAAAAAACGAAAGGTGTTTTTCCTTCCCTAATTTGAATACTTTTTTTTAGTATCTCCTGTTCATCCCAAGAATTTGCTATTTCGCTTTCCCTTTTAGCCACCGTCAGATCCGAAAGAGGTTTAAAATTAGACATCATCATCTTCCCTTCTTATTTGAGCAATGTGTTGACCTAGTCATGTTGGATAAATAACATCAAGAAATCCCTAAGTCTATGACTTAGGGACGGATTATCCGCGGTACCACCCTTTTTATTAATAGAAATAGTTACCTACCCATTAATCGCTTAAAACATGTAACGCATGCCTACGGAGCAACTTAGATTCCTTCAGCCGCCCAACTCCAAGGTGATCTTCACAAAAAACCTTCGTCATAATCTTTCAGCCTAGGATTATGTCTCTAAAGCCCAGTTTTTTTGTTACTGTCCTTTTCATCATTGTTGTTAATATTTTTCCCAATATCCATGTGATTAAACCTAATATTGTTTTATAATATTCCAGCTACATGAATATTGTCAAGAGCTTTAATGTCCAACCCCATATCCTTTCTGGATCCGATACCAACGATCAAACACAGATGACTCCTTTTAGAATAAGGAATCATCTGTATCTAATTTTGCAGACTTTAATGCAATTACTCTCCAGACCCTTTTGGGACATATCTAATCCTTACTTCGCCTTTTAAGAAGTTCTCTGCTAACTTCTTCTACGCTGACCCCTCGCTCTTCCAACATCACTAAGACATGATAGAACAAATCCGAAACTTCACACCTTATCTCATCCGGATCAGAATTTTTAGCAGCAATAATCACTTCTGCACTTTCTTCTCCAACCTTTTTGAGGATTTTGTCAATTCCCTTTTCAAACAAATAAGTGGTATAAGCCCCCTCAGGACGTTCTAAGTTCCTAGAGTGAATAACTTCCGTTAAAAGTTCTAGAGTCCTGCCCAGTGTTAGCTCAGGTCTTACCTCCGGTTCCCCGATCTCTTTAAACCCTTCGTTAGTTAAATCATAGTGGAAACACGAAAAGTAATTTTCATGGCAAGCCATACCTATCTGCTTCACAGTCAAGAGTAATGTGTCCTTGTCACAGTCAAATTTAATGTCGACGATCTCCTGAAAATGCCCAGAGGTTTCCCCTTTCAGCCACAAGGATTGTCGGCTTCTACTATAATAGCAAGCCTTCCTCTCAAGCAGGGTTCGCCGTAAGGACTCTTCATTCATATATGCCAGCATTAAGACTCCTTTAGTCTCTACATCCTGAACAATCGCAGGCACAAGGCCCTGAGCATCCCAGCGGATCGTCGATAAGTCTAAAGCTTGAATTATATTTCTATCCATAGGGATCTTCCTTTCTCCATACCATTAACCACTTAAGCTTGTTAGTTAGTTTTGACTAAGTATCAAATTATATCATTTATTCCTTAATCATGATCGCCTAATCTTCTTTTCTTAACGGAAGTATTTAAGGGTTTTAGAATTAACACAAGTCTTCGAAGATCGAGTTCTATGTCAGGCAAGTCCACGAACAAGGATCCCCTGTTCCGCCAAATATTGTTTAGCCTCCTGAATACTGTACTCCTTATAATGGAAGATAGAAGCGGCTAAGACTGCATCAGCTTCCCCTAGAGTCAAGCCTTCTGCTAAATGTTCTAAGGTTCCAACCCCACCGCTGGCAATAACGGGCAGGGATACGGCTCTGCTAACAGCACGAGTTAATTCTAATTCGTAACCAATCTTAGTCCCGTCACGATCCATGGAGGTTAAGAGGATTTCACCTGCTCCTAGAGCCTCTACCTCAGCAGCCCACTCTAAAACATCCTTACCTGTCGCTGTTCTACCTCCGTGTATGTACACCTCCCATTGACCCTGTGCTTTTTTTCGTGCGTCAATAGCTACAACAATACACTGACTTCCGAAAGCATGAGCACCTTCCTGAATGAGTCTGGGAGTTTTTACTGCGGATGTGTTTAAAGCTATTTTATCTGCTCCTGCCCTGAGCATACGACTAATATCCTCAAGAGTGCGCAAGCCTCCTCCGATGGTAAAGGGTATAAAAACTTCCTCGGCTGTACGACGTACTACATCTACCATGGTTTCTCGATTATCTGAAGATGCGGTTATATCTAAAAATATTAGCTCATCGGCACCTTCTCGATCATACAAAGCTGCTAGTTCTACGGGATCTCCTGCGTCACGCAATTGTACAAAATTTGTTCCCTTGACCACACGCCCATCATGGACATCTAAGCAAGGAATGATACGCTTACTTAACATGCCATTCCCCTCCTTAGCTATCTTTAGCAACAATAGTTTGTGCTATATCCTTAATCTTCTCATCATTAGCATTTCCGGCGGCAGCCGCCAAAGCTTCCTTTAAGGTAAAAGAACCACTGTAGAGAGCTTTTCCAGTAATGGCCCCCTCGATGGAAACTCCCTTGAGCACCTGGACCTGTAAGTTGCTCAGATCAGCTAATGTAGAAATTCCACCGGAGGCAATCACTGACAATCCGGTCTCTATGGCCATTTGTACTGTACTCTCAATATTCGGACCCTGGAGCATTCCATCTCGTGAGATATCTGTAAAAACGACACTCTGAATTCCTACTGCTTTCATAGCCTTTCCTAAATCTACAGCTCGCATTTCGGTTGTTTCAGCCCAGCCTTGAACCGCGACTAAACCATCTTTAGCATCGATCCCTACAATGACTCTCTTACCATAGCGTTTTGCTGCTTCCGCTACCAACTCTGGATTTTTGACTGCAATGGTTCCTAGAATAACCCGCTCAACCCCCAGCTCTAACAGTTCTGTGATCCGCTCCATAGTGCGGATTCCACCGCCTACCTGTATTCTCATCGAAACACTTCTGACAATGTTCCGTATAGTTTCGTCATTCATTGGTTTTCCAGAAAAGGCCCCATTCAAATCCACCATATGTAAATACTCGGCACCTTGACGTTCAAATTCCTTAGCGACGTCAACAGGGTTATCTGCATAAACCGTTGAATCTTCCATCCTCCCTTGTAAGAGGCGCACCGCTTTGCCCTCTTTCAAATCAATAGCTGGAAAGAGTATCATCTTCATTCACCCACTCTCCGAAATTCGTAAGGAGCTGAAGTCCCCAAGGACTTGATTTTTCCGGGTGGAATTGGGCTCCCCAGACATTAGCCTTACCCACAACTGCCGGAAAAACAACTCCATAATCACTTGTGGCAATAATATCCCCCTTTTCGGCAGGCTCAGCATAGTAGGAATGTACAAAATAAAAGTAGGATTCATTAGGAATCCCAGCTAGTAAACGGGAGGATTGTTCCAGTTCTAAACTATTCCAGCCCATGTGAGGAACCTTCCTTCCCGCTGGAAATCTGACCACTCGGCCAGCTAAAAGTCCAAGTCCTGCGTACTCTCCGTGCTCCTCCCCAACCTCAAACAGAATCTGCATCCCTAAACAGATCCCTAAGAACGGACGCCCAGAGCGAGCGAACTCGATCAATGGCTCAATCCACCCACCATGTTTTAATGCCTCCATGGCATCGGCAAATGCTCCGACTCCCGGCAGGATAAGTCCTTTTACTTTGCTTAGCTCGTTTGACGAAGCCATAATAACTGCTTCGAAACCAACTTTTTCTAAAGCCTTTTCCACACTTCTTAAATTTCCCCGACCATAATCCACAATTCCAATCATTTATAAAACTCCTTTGGTTGAAAGGATTCCGCTATATCGATTGTTCTGACGCAAAGCTAGTCCCAGTGCTCTCCCCACCCCTTTAAAAGCTGCCTCAAGAATATGATGCCGGTTTTTCCCTGATAGTTTAATGACATGGAGTGTAAGGCCGCTATGTACCGCTAGTGCTCTGAAAAACTCTTCTGCCATCTCGACGGGAAACTCTCCTACCATACCATCGGAACAATCCACCTCCCAAACTAAGAAAGGTCGATTGGAGAGGTCTAAGGCTACTTGAACGAGGGCTTCATCCATAGGTAGCAGAGCTTCACCAAGGCGTTCAATCCCCACTTTTTCGCCGCAGGCCTCTCTGAGTGCTTGCCCCATTACGATCCCGCAATCCTCGATAGTATGGTGAGCATCCACCTCTAAATCCCCCTTGGCTTCTATGCTTAAATTTAGATAGGCAAATCTGGCAAACGCCGTCAGCATATGATCGAAAAACCCAATCCCTGTCTTAATATGGGACTCTCCAGTCCCATCTAAATTCAGCCGTACACGGATTTCTGTTTCCTTAGTTTTACGTTCAACACAAGCTTCTCGCATTTTTCTCTCCTTTCCGCAACGACAACTTTCGCAAATAATATTCTATTTCAGATTCTCGCTAATCTCTCGAATTACTCGTATAAACCTCTCATTCTCCTCCGGCAGCCCTGCACTGATCCGCAGACATTTACCTAGAATAGGGAGGGAGCCCATATTTCGAATTAGAAAACCACTTTTAAGCAATTCTGTTGCCCATCTATCGGGATCTCCTGGTTTAAAAAGAATAAAATTCGCCAGGGTTGGATAAACCGTTAGGCCCGGAAGCTGATCCAAGGCTTCATACAATTTTTTAGTTTCTTCTTTAATCTGTTGAATTTGAAGTTTATATTCCCTTAAATAATCCAGCGCTAAAATACCCGCTCTCTGACTGAACAAATTAACATTAAACGGCGGTCTCACTTTCTCAATTAAAGCAATGGTTTTGGGTTGCCCAAGTAAATATCCTAGACGCAGACCAGCCATTCCAAATGCCTTCGAAAATGTCCGCATGATTACTAAGTTAGGATAGTTTTCAATCTCTGGAATCAGAGTTTGCTCAGAAAACTCTGCGTAAGCCTCATCGACCACAACAATTTTACCGCTTTCTTTGACCAGTCTGAGAATCTCTTCCCTCGGAAAAAGCGAGCCTGTTGGGTTATTAGGATTGCAAACAATGATAACCTGAGCATCCGGAGCCTCTGCTGCTTTTAACATTTGCTCAGTATCTAAATCAAGGCCGTTTAACAAAGGCACAGGCACAACAGCGGTCTCTGTTAAGCGAGCATATATTTGATACATGCCAAAGGTCGGAGGATGGATAATCAAAGATTTGCCTGCGCCACCAAATGTAAGTAGTATCATTTGAATTAACTCATCCGAGCCATTGCCAATCATTATACTTTCCGGAGCAGATGACGTATACTGAGCAATATGCGTCTTAAGCTCCTGACCCATTCCATCCGGATAACGGTTAAAATCAAATTTCTCAGAGAGCAGTGCTTCCTTCATTTTGGCCGGCCACGGAAATGGGTTTTCATTAGCATCTAGCTTTATACACTCCGGTAGGTATTTCGTTTCATAGGGAACGAGCTCTAGGACTGCTGGCCGAACATATATGTCAAGGTTGTTTAACCGAGATTCCATTGAAAACATCTCCTTCAGGTTCTTAGTCCTTAAACCTAGCTTCTACAGCACGGGCGTGGGCTTCCAGCCCTTCGCTGCGAGCGAGTAAGGCGATCTGCTGAGCATCTCTCTTTAAGGCCGTTTCAGAATAGCCAATGACACTTACTTTCTTCATAAACATATCTACATTTAAAGGAGAATAAAAACGCGCCGAACCTCCAGTCGGTAGGACATGGTTTGGGCCTGCAAAGTAATCTCCGACAGGTTCCGGAGAATACCTCCCCAGAAAGACAGCACCGACATTACGAACCTGGCCTAACCAAGAAAATGGCTCCTCTACTACAAGCTCAAAATGCTCTGGAGCAATTTTATTGGCCAAATCCATTCCCTCTTGGAGACTGGAGACCAGAACCGCGGCTCCGTATGTCTCCCAAGACGCTCGGGCAATCTCCGCACGAGGTAGGTCTTCGAGCTGCCTCTCCACAGCAGCGATAGTTTTTTCCAGTATTTCTTGATTGGATGAAACTAAGATTGCTGAGGCGAGCCTATCGTGCTCCGCCTGCGAGAGTAAATCCGCCGCTAATTCTTCCGGACGTCCGGTCTCATCCACTAGAATTAAGATCTCACTCGGCCCCGCCAGCATGTCTATATCCACTGTTCCGAAGACTTGCTTTTTGGCCAAAGTCACGTAGATATTCCCTGGTCCTGTTATCTTATCAACCGGAAAGATAGTCTCTGTACCATAGGCTAAAGCAGCAATCCCTTGAGCTCCACCGACTTTGTATACTTCAGTTACCCCTGCTTCAGCCGCAGCGACCAAAACCTCCGGCAGAAGAGTTCCGTCTGTCCTTGGAGGACTTACCATCACGATTTCTTCAACTCCGGCTACGACAGCGGGGAGTGCATTCATCAAAACCGACGATGGATAGGAAGCTGTACCTCCAGGAACATAAATACCCACTCGCTTGAGCGGGAGTAAGAGCTGTCCAAGCACGCTTCCATCTAAATTCGGCTCCAGCCAGGAGGTTCTTTTTTGCTTTTCATGATAGCTCAGAATATTTGCTTTAGCAGTTCGAAGGGCCCGTAAATAATTCTCACTTACGTTATTATAGGCCTCTTGAATCTCCTCAGCTGTGACCTGCAAACCACTTTGACGCAAGTTCACATGATCAAATTCCTCGGTCAGTTTATAGATTGCCTCTTCCCCATCCTTCTGAACCAACTTGATTATTTCTGCAACACGTTGCTCAAGTGTTTCATCATCTCCATAGGATTTTCGGGTAAGTCGGTTTAAATCAAGTTCATTTAGATTCTCAATCCTCATTAAATATTTATACCTCCCTTAATCAATGGACCATGGCCCTATTTTGCGGAAACTTCAGCTTGAAGATATCCTCTTAAAGCTTCTACTAAATCTCTAATTCGCTCGTATTTCATTCGATAGGCCACACGATTAGCAATTAAGCGAGTTGTTGCTTCAAGAATCGGAGCTACTTCAACCAAGTGGTTTTCCCGAAGAGTTTTTCCGGTGGAAACGATATCAACAATCATTTCTGACAAATCGACACAAGGCGCTAGTTCCATATTGCCATGCAGTTTAATTGGAGTTACCTGCATACCAATACTACTAAAAAATGACTCTGTTACCCGGGGAAACTTTGTTGCTACCCTTTGATGATTCAAAAGACTTAAATCATACTCTCCGCTGGGGAGTTTTGGAGGGACACTTGTCTCCAACATTGCTACTACAAAACGACAGTAACCAAATCTTAGGTCTAATAATTCCGCTACGTCCTTGTTTTCCTCAAGTAAAGTATCCTTGCCCACGAATCCAAGGTCTGCAGCCCCATATTCAACATAAGTAGGAATATCTGTTGGCCGGCAGATTATTATCTTAACTTTATTGTCTGGCAAATCATAGAAGAGCTTTCGTGAATCCTCGTTAACATGACCACACTCTATCCCAACCTTACTCAACAATTGAGTCGAATCAATTAACAACTTTCCTTTTGGTAAAGCGATCGTTAAAAAATCTTTATCCACCAAGGTATCCCCTCTCAAAATCCTGTAGCATAAGAAACGTTGTATTGTTTTAACGCTTTAGTTAGTTAAAGTATTAATATATTAATTATATCAATCTCTGTTTGCTCTGGCAACCCCTTCAGCATAAATAAAAATAGTTTAAATCCTCAGATATCTTGGAGATCAATTAAGAAAACACGAGGACAGAAGCTCTGTTCAAAAACAGAGCCCCTGTCCTCTGGACAATTTACATTTTTACTGAATAATTTAGAAGGCCAAGTGATCATCCGCTAAGTTAATTTCCTCAAAACGCCTCATCAGTTCAGCTAGAATCGCATTAGTCATATATCTTTCACCTGTTTCTGTGGTCTTCATAAAATCAATAGTGTTCAACAGACCAAGGCAGCCACGATTCTTATCATCAATCTCGGCAAAAGCTTTCATCAAATACGAACCTAAATCCTGCTTTTCTTGTTTTACTACATCCCAACGCGCCATAGTCGGTACAAATAAACGATAGGATTCTCGTTGCTCTAAATCTTTACTTATTTGACTCTCTGACAATCCTTTTAGCACAAGTTTTTCACGCCTTATTTCTCGGTCTAAATTAAATCGATCATTTAAGCGCTTCAAAAAAAGAATTGCCAGTACATATTCTTCGAATTCCTCAGCATCCTTATCCCCTCTTAAAAAGTCGCAGGTTTCATCAATGAACTTTTCAAGCTGATCTAAAGATAATTTATCACTCATATTCATTTCCCCCTTCGAAAAGGTTAATCTCCCAGTTCCATTCCAAGAGTGCGTGCCGCTAACAATAATGGATCGTTAAGTGGGACAAGTTTAATTTGGTTAACAGCCTCCTGAAGTGGAACTCGCACAATCTCCCTTCCTTGAAGCGCAACCATAATTCCAAATTCCCCTTCCAGGGCGGCGTCTACAGCAGCCGCTCCATAGCGAGTCGAAAGAACTCTGTCATAGGCATTGGGGGAGCCTCCACGTTGGAGGTGTCCAAGAACGGTAACTCGGGTTTCCATTCCATAATGTTCTTCAAGATCATGACCTATTTTGGCACCAATTCCTCCTAGTTTAATCGGGTCAACTCGTCCCTCCATCAGGCGTTCGACTACCATTTCGCCCCCCAAGGGCTTAGCACCTTCCGCTGCGACGATAATGCTAAATTTTTTACCTTGCTTGGCCCTTTTCTGAATGCTTAAGGCAACTCGATTAAGGTTATAGGGGATCTCCGGAATGAGGATCACATCTGCACCTCCGGCGACCCCAGCATACAGAGCAATCCAGCCGGCGTAACGTCCCATTACTTCGAGTACCATGACCCTATGATGAGATTCAGCAGTAGTATGTAAGCGATCTAAGGCTTCTTGGGCTGTATCCACCGCTGTTTGAAAACCGAAAGTCTGATCAGTAGCCATTAAATCGTTGTCAATGGTTTTAGGAATCCCGATCACTTTAAGGCCCTTATGCACAAATTTCAAAGCGATATTCAAACTCCCATCCCCACCGATGGCTAACAATGCGTCAATCCCTTGTTTCTTAAAATTACGAATCACATTATCTGAACGATCTACAGCTTGATTGACTCCATTTAGTTTGGTTTGATAAGCAAAAGGATTGTCTCTATTCGTAGTACCCAGAATCGTACCTCCTCGAGGTAAAATTCCTGAAACATCCTTCAACGCAAGGGGTACAAAATCCCCTTCTACCGCACCTCGAAAGCCATCTCTAATTCCTAATACTTCTATTCCGTATCCCTGAGCGCTTTTAGCAATTGCCCGAATCACCGCATTAAGTCCAGGGCAGTCTCCTCCACCTGTAAGGACCGCAAGTTTTCGCACTGTTACACCCCATTTTCTAGTGTATTCCTATTAAACTATTATATATCATTACCTACATAATAGTATTCTTTGGTCAGGTGGACATTCCCCTCTAGAGCCTGGGGTAAATTGCCTTATACAAATATTAAACGCGCAAAATCTCTTTGATACTCTTTTGGAGAGCCATTGACTTTGCCTTCTCGTCCCCCAAGACTCCAAGAGACATCTCCACTCGTTTGCCCTGAGCTCTAAGTTCCCGGCACCTACGAATGATTTCCTTAGCATCTGATCCATAAACTAAAATATCTGCACCCTCTACCACCGGAATTGGAAATTGTTCTAACAAATTACCCAGGTGTATAGCAAAACCAGTTGCCGGTTGTGGAACGCCAAAGTCCGCGTATAAATCATCGTAACGTCCCCCTTCTACCACGGGAAAACCTATTCCTGGTACATACCCTTCAAAAACGGCTCCGGTGTAATATGAGAAGCCTCGTAATATACCTAAATCTAAGGATACATTTGCTTGAACTCCAAAATCCTCTAAGTATTGGTAGATCTTTCTTAAGCTTTCTACAGCGTGCTGAATTGCGGGTTGCTCACTCCAACCCAGGACTTCATCGAGAATCTCCTCCCCTCCACGAAAATGGGGCAGGCGAAGTAATAGCTCCTGGACACGTTCTGGTAAACCACTTTGTCTGACACAGCTTTCCACACCAACCATATCTTTACGAGCTAACACCTCTTCCAGCTTAGCTTGCAGCTCTTTTTCAATTCCCGTTTCCAGCATAAGCCCAGCAAAGATACCCATATGTCCCAGGTTAAACTGGTAATTTTTCAAACCTAAGCCAGCCATCGCCTCAACTGCCAGAGCAATCACTTCTGCATCGGCAAGCTCTTGGTCAGACCCCACAAGTTCAACTCCTACTTGTCGAAATTCCCTGTGTCTGACGTTGGAGTTCCGATAAACATCTGCACCATAACATAAGCGTAATGGAAATTCGCCGCCACGCATGCGTGTGCTTACAAGTCGCGCAATAGGTATCGTTAGCTCTGGTCGAAGAGTCAGTATATGCCCTTCCCGGTCAAAGAATTTATATAATGAATCCTCTTGTTCAACATCTGGTTGAACACAAGCAGAATACTCTAGGGTAGGGGTTAATACCTTTTGATACGACCATTGCTTAAATAGCTCTAGAATTCTTTCCTCTAAACCCTCTTGGACTGAGATTTCTTCAGGAAGCAAATCCCGCATCCCTTTTGGAATACGTAAACCTAAATTTGTTCTAAGCATTATGACTCTCCTTCACCTGCACCTATTTTTCACTTTGTTCCTTTAAACGTCGTAATATAAGTTGATATCCGTCTGCTCCAAAATTCAAGCAACGTTTTACCCGGCTTATTGTCGCGGTACTTGCTCCCGTCACTTCCGTAATTGCAGTATAGGTCTCGTTCTTTTGCAACATCTTAGCAACTTCAAGGCGTTGGGCCAGGGCTTTAATCTCTGCAACTGTTGCAATATCTTCAAAGAACCGATAACACTCTTCTTTGTTTTTTAATAGCAGAACTGCTTCAACTAGAGCATCGTTTAAGGGATTCTGTAAACGCTCATCACTTGACACGGCATACCCCTCCTCAGTAAAACAGTAATCACTGTTCTCCTTTAATCTATTAAAGCGTTGCCATATTGTCAAGTTCTTTTCAATAATTTCCTCCAATATCCCTATTGCAAACCTCATCTTCTCTATGCTAATATATAGACATTCCATAGTACACTAATGTAATAAAACCTCATAAAAGACTCTTATTCAGAGTAGGTGGAGGGACTGGCCCGATGAAACCCGGCAACCGGCTTAGATGCACGGTGCTAACTCCTGCAGAGAAATCTGGGAGATAAGAGGAAAACCGAATGGTACTCCGCGGGTTTTCTTCGCGGAGTTTTGTTATGTATAAATACCAGGGAATAAGCGTCCAGAAAGATTGTAGGAGGTGCACATGTGATTCAGATTAAACAACTAGTTAAGAAATACTCGTCCCCTCAGGGACAAGTCATGGCTCTTGATAATGTATCTTTAAACATATTACCCGGAACAATTTATGGCATAATCGGATTGAGCGGCGCCGGAAAAAGCACCCTTGTCCGTTGCTTAAATCTACTTGAGAAACCTTCAAGCGGCAAAATCATTGTTGCCGGGCAAGAATTGACCGCTCTTTCAAGTAAAGAACTTAGGAAAGCGCGCCAGAATATCGGTATGATTTTTCAACACTTCTATCTTCTTCAATCTCGAACAGTATCTGAAAATATTGCCTTCCCTTTAGAAATTGCCGGAGTACCTAAAACTGAGATCTCAATACGGGTTAAAGAGCTTCTTCATCTGGTAGGTCTGGAAGATAAAGCAACGGCTTACCCCGGGCAGTTAAGCGGTGGTCAAAAACAACGAGTCGGTATTGCTCGTGCTCTCGCCACAAAGCCACAAGTTCTTTTGTGCGACGAGGCAACTTCTGCCTTAGACCCACAAACCACCCTTTCCATCTTGAACCTACTTCGTGATATTAATCAAAAACTTGGTTTAACGATCGTTATGATTACTCACGAAATGAAAGTTGTCAAAGAAATCTGTACCCATGTAGCAGTTATTCACGCAGCCCACATCGTGGAAAATGGCCCTGTCGAGTCTGTGTTTATAAAACCTCAGTCGGACATCGCTCGTCAATTTGTCTCGACAGTTTTTCCAAATGAACTTCCCGCGGACCTATTGAAGGAACTGGCAACTCACCCAGACTCAGAAATTGTTCGCATTCAATTCCTTGGCACACGTGCTTCTGATCCAATTATCACTGATTTGCTTAGAACCTGTGAAGTTCGAGCTAACATCCTCTATGGAAGCATCGATCATTTAAGATCCACACTTTTTGGCACATTAACCCTTGAGCTTCAAGGAAGTCCTGAACAACTCAAGGAAGCTCATCACTATTTGACATCCAGAGATTTAAAAGTGGAGGTGATTAAACGTGAGCTTTAATGTGGGAAGTCTTTTCCCTGGTTCAGTAGGGGATCTTCTATTACAGCTGATTATACCTGCTACAGGGGAAACCCTTTATATGGTTTTCGCCTCGACTGTACTCGCTTACCTGATTGGACTACCTTTAGGGATTATTTTGGTCGTCTCATCGCCAGGCCATATTTTACCCAACCCATGGGTAGAGCGAACTTTAGGAACCGTCATCAACATACTCCGTTCTGCTCCATTCATTATTCTATTGGTAGCTTTAATCCCCTTTACCCGCTCAATAATCGGAACTTCTGTTGGCACAACAGCAGCTATCGTTCCGCTTGTGATCTCCACCGCTCCATTTGTCGCCCGTGTAGTGGAAACCTCTCTTAAAGAAGTTCCCTACGGTGTGATCGAGGCAGCACTGTCAATGGGGGCCTCTCCTAAACAAATTATTCAAAAGGTTCTTCTTCCTGAAGCGAAAGCTTCACTGATTCTAGGCGTCGCCATCACGACGATTAGTGTCATCGGTTACACCGCTATGGCCGGTACCGTTGGCGGAGGCGGATTAGGGGACTTAGCCATTCAATATGGCTATAACCGTTTTCGAACCGATGTCATGATTGTCACTGTCATCATTCTCGTCGTGATTGTTCAGATTATACAATCCCTAGGAACAACCCTGGCACGCAAGCTTACTAATTAGGTTCGTGACTACCCAAGTTATCCGGATTCAAGCAACAAGATCTGTCATTCCCAGCTATGGCAAAAACTAAACAAATTGGAGGAGAAAAAAATGTCAAGAATTAAGAACCACCGCTATTTGACCCTTTTAGCCACTGTTTTAGTCACCTTTTCTCTCATACTCTCAGGCTGCGGCAGTAAAACCGAAGCTCCCAAAACCGGATCTGATACACCTTCTGCCAAAGTACTTAAAGTTGGTGCAACCCCAATTCCTCATGCTGAAATCCTAGAATTTATTAAGCCCGCACTGCTCAAAGAAGGTGTCGAACTGGAGATTGTTAGTTACACCGATTATGTCCGCCCTAACTTAGATTTAGATTCTGGAGATATCGACGCAAACTTCTTTCAACATACTCCCTATCTAGACTCTTTTAATGCCGATCATTCCTTAAAGAATGTCTCAATTGCCAACGTTCACATTGAACCAATGGGCGTCTACTCTAAAAAAATATCCAAGCTTGATGAGCTGAAAAACGGAGATACCATTGCCATTCCTAATGACCCCTCAAACGGCGGCCGCGCTCTTGCTCTCCTTTCCAAAGCAGGTATTATCAAACTAAAAGACGGCGTGGGAATTAAGGGAACCGTCAATGATATTCAAGACAACCCAAAACAACTGAAAGTCACTCCTCTTGATGCCCCACAGCTTCCTAGAGTACTCCAAGATCCTAAGATTATTGCTGCAGTAATTAATACCAATTACGCTTTAGAAGGCGGGCTCAACCCTCTTAATGATTCCATCATTATGGAAGACAAAGAATCTCCTTATGCAAATATCCTTGTTGTCAAAGACAGCCGCAAAGACGACCCTGCTTTACAGAAACTTGCTAAAGCTCTGACCTCCCCCGAGGTTAAAAAGTTCATCGAAGACAAATACAAAGGTTCTATTGTTCCAGCATTTTAATGTTTGTTCTGATTATGTAGGGACAGATGCCAGAACCCTCGCGCCTATATTGAAAGCCACCCCGTCTGGGGTGGCTTTTCTTAGTTTATGGGGAATTTCACAATAACAGTTGTACCTGTACCCTGTGAATCAAAATTAATGGAGGCTTTATGACGAACAGCTATGCTTTGGCATATTGCAAGGCCTAGTCCGGTGCCACTTTCTTTAGTAGTTAAGAATGGGGTGCCTAATCTATCAAGGATTTCCGGATCAACTCCACGACCCTGATCTCTGACTTTAAGCACAATGCACTTTTCTTGAACCGAAGAACTTATGGTCAAAGTCGTGCCTGCCGGAGTAGCTTCCAATCCATTTCTGGCCAAGTTCAAAATCAACTGCCTCAGTTCGTTCCCATTTCCAAGAAGATCGGGAACCTCTTCTAATTCAAGGACTATTGTTTTATCTTGATTAAATGCATCTGAGTTTAAAAGAGGTGCCAGGGTTCTCACGATATTGGAAATATTAATAGGCTCGAATTCCACCGACTTATCTCTGGCCAAACTTAAAAAATCAGTTAGGATCAAATTTGCCCGATCTAGTTCATCGGTCATCAGCTGAAAGTAATCGTGATAAGCTGAGGTTTCCTCTTTAGATTGGAGCAACTGTAAAAACCCGCGCACAGTCGTAAGGGGATTTCTAACCTCATGAGCAATGCCGGCAGCCATTTCACCGACCATATTAAGCCTTTCCAAACGTGCTAACTCTCGATCAGCACTCCTTCTGTCTGTAACATCAATTAGCACTTTAAAAACTAACCTCGATCCATCAGCATCAATAAAAGGTTGAGAATAAACCTCATATATGCGACTATCAGAGACCATTTCCCTCCACATTGGGGTAAGATTGTTTAAAATCACCTCAGAAATGCAGTCATGGCAGGGACCCGGCAATCCTACTATTACTTCATAGCAATGCTTGTCGATACATGAACCAAACTTTGCTTGAAAGCTATGGTTAGCATAGCGTATTTTATGATTTTCTTCTTGAAGATAGATTAGCCCCGGAAAACTGTTAAATAGTGAATAAAGGCGGCGATGTTCGTCCTCGATAGCCTTTTCCATCTTTCGTCTTGCCTCAATATTCCGAAGAAAGATTGAGATTCCGCTTGCTGTTGGATAAATACTGACTTCTGTCCATTTTCCTATTGTGTAAGCATAAGTCTCAAACCTAGTTGGAACACCATCATTCATCACTTTTAAACAAGCTTCATTAATTCTTGGATTGGAGTCTTTATGAACTTCCCAGTAATCAGCACCGACAAGATTGCCATCAAGGCCATTGTCCTCCCGAGCTTTAACCATAGCCTGATTAGCATAGGTTATAACCCAATCGCGATTTACTGCTTTAAAACAATCGCCGATACTCTCTAAAATGTTAAACATTTCTTGATTTGCTCTAGCTAATTCGTGTTCAGCATTTTCCTTCTGTCTAATCTCGCTTCGAAGTTGCTCATTGATCCTTTCCAATTCATCGGCACGAAATTTAACTAATTCCTCTAAACTTTCACGATACTGACTTAACTCTCTTTGTTTTAGCTCACTATCTGTAATATCCCAGGTAGAGATAATCCGAAAACGCCCAGATTTCACTGTAACTTCTTGATTATTAATTCGTACCGGAAAAGGACTTCCGTCTTTCTTAACATGCACTGAATTGTAGTAATATCGATCTTCATTATGTATCTTGGCGTCAACTTCTAAGAGATCATTCTTATGCCCCGGTGCACAAACCAATCCATACACAGATTTGCCAATTAACTCCAATGGGCTATATCCATGCATTTCTGCATAACTTCTATTCACTTTCAGAGCCTTCCCACTTTTGGCATCAACAACAACCATTCCCCAATTAACTTCTAGAAAAAGACGATTCCATATCTCATTTTCCTGTTGAACATCAGTTAAAGAGGCTTCTAAAAGGGCTACTCTTTGTTTCAATTCCATGATTTGGTCATTTGACATTATTCATACCACTCTTCTAAATTTAGATTGATGGTCAGCCCATGGAAACTGTTTTAGCAAATTCACACTTGTCGTTACGTCTTTGTTCGACAAATATCCCCTATTTTCCTTCTTTTTAATCTATTCAAATAATATTTCAAGATAAGATCTAATTAATTTCTAGTATCCTGATTGTTTACCCGTCATAGTATTTACCTTTAATTTATAAAGAGTGATTCCTTCCAACATTGTATCTGAGGGAAAGGGCTTATCATTTGCATAATGCTCCATAATGATTTTCATACTTTCTCGCTTACTGGTTATATCATCAATGAACTCTACCTCTCCGAAACCAATGACACTTTGATATCGCATAGTCCATTCACACCCCATTTCACTGGGAATTATTTGGGTGTCAATCTCAACTTCAAAACAAGCCTGAGGATTTTCACGTAGAATTGAAAGCTTTAGTCCATCTTTTGCAGAATGAAAATACAATACCTTGTCTAGATAACCGAAGTTTATCGGAATAATATAGGGCATGTCCTTATAGGATATAGCTAATCTACAAACTTGTGCCTTCTTTATGATTTCGTCCATCGAATTTTGATCAGTTATTTCTTTATCACTTCTCCGCATTTCTTTACCTCTTTTCAAAATATTATACACTTTTCCAGACTGTTAGTGCTGTAGCAAGTTCTTGAAGGCCATCATTCTCAAGGATAATATGCTGATAGATAGGATTATTAGCTTTTGATTCCGTTTCATGGCATTTGGAGCGAATACTCGAACCATAAGTTGCTGCTTTCCGATAAGTTATCTTCATAGCAGCAAGATATGCATTTTGATAAACATCTTCTGGAACAACCTCTAGCATCCACTGAAGATAATTTGCATTATTGACATGACCATTGGTATCGATGTCACTCCTTCGGACAGTAAATATCTGTTCATTACCGACAGCCTTAGTTTGATCACCTACTTCATGAATCTGAAACTGATTTGTAGCGTCTTCAATTACTCGAATTGGATCGATTCCATAGGCTTCTTGAAATTCTTGGGGTATTCTGGACGGGCGCTTACTTTCAGTATTATAGAAAATCCACAAGGATGTTGCCTTCCCAATGATTTCTTGATTGTTATCCTTTATTAAAAAATCTCTATTTGCATAAAACCTTTCAAATCCTGAAGACCATGTTTCAATCATAACCTTTTCACCTAAAACTGGATAACGGTTCATCTGAAGAATCCATTGATTTAAAATCCAGGCTTGCTTTTTAGCCTGTAACTGTTTTATTCCCTGTCCAATTGATTCCGAATGGGAAATTGCGGCATTTTCTAAATAATGCAGTATTGCTAAGGGTGTGGCCTGCTCCTTTGGATTTACTTCATGATAGTGAACTTCAAATTCCATATTAAATCGTTGATTTATCATTTCTTTACCCACCTCGTTTAGCCTTTTCTAACTTCTAAAGGAGTCGAACTTGGGCAGAAGTTAGTTATAACTATCCCCTTTGAATTGTGTCTTATAAATCTGTTGATAGAGACCCTCTTTGCGAATTAATTCTTCATGGTTCCCGCTTTCAGCAATAGCTCCATTTTCAATAACAAAGATCTGATCCGCTGCTAAAACAGTTGATAATCTGTGGGCTATGACAAAGCTTGTCCTATCTTTCAGCAAAGGAATCATAGCCTTTTGAATGTACATTTCCGATATGGAATCTAGTGAGGATGTAGCTTCATCAAGAATAATAATTCTCGGGTCTCTTAATATAACCCTTGCAATAGATACCCTTTGCTTTTCTCCACCGGATAACTTAACCCCTCTATTTCCGACGATTGTTTTATAACGATTAGGCAGAGTCATAATGAAGTCATGAATATATGCTGCTTTACAAGCCTCGACTATTTCCACTTCGGTGGCATCTTTCTTACCATACCTTAAATTTTCCTCGATAGTATCATTGAATAAGTAAGGTTCCTGGATCACTATCCCAATCTGCTTCCTAAGCGACTCTAATGTGACAACTCTGATATCATGTCCGTCAATTTCTATACTTCCTTTATTCACATCGTACAACCTTGGTATAAGATTTGTAATGGTGGTTTTCCCAACTCCACTTGAACCAACTAAGGCTACCATTGTACCTGGCTTTACAGAAAAACTAATGTCCTCGAGGACCTTAACCTTACTGTTATAGGAAAAATATACATTCTTGAATTGTACTTTACCGCTAATCACCTTCAGTTCATAGGCTCCGAGCTTATTTTCAATTTCTTGTTCAAGATCTAGATACTCAAAAATTCTCTGGAATAAGGCTAACGATCTTGTGATATCGATGTGTATATTCGATAGTTGCGAAACAGGTGCATAAAGCCTCCCCAGCAAGGCTACAAAAGCAATAATACTTCCAATGGATATCTCCCCTTTAATAAACAGGTATCCGCCATAAAAATAAATCAGCATCGGCCCGACAGCAATAAAAGTTGTAATTGTCATTCTAAACCAGCGTCCTACAACGGACTCTTTGATTTGTAAACTAATAACCTCACTATTTATTTTTGTAAATCTTTCCAATTCATCCTTTTCGTTGGTAAAAAGCTTTGTGAGTAGTGCCCCACTAATACTGAAAGCCTCTTGAATAATCTGATTAAGATCGCTAATTTTTTCTTGGCTCTTAGTAGCTAACTTCCAGCGAAGTTTGCCTACTTTCCTGGTTGGGATAATAAAAGTAGGCAGAATAATCATTCCGACAATTGCCAGCTTCCAATTCATCAATATCAGTGCGGCGGCAGTCGAGATAAGTACAACTATACTGGTTATAGCATTGATAACGGTTGAGTTAAAAATATCCTGGATTCCCTCTATATCACTTGTTATTCTGGTGATAATCTCCCCGGGTCTTGCAGCAGTATAGAAATTCAAAGACATATTCTGCAAATGACCATACATTTGATTTTTCATAGTTAAGATTATATGTTTAGAAATCCAAATACTGAGATATGACTGAGCTACTTGCAAAAGTCCTAAAATCACCGTAACCCCAATGGATACCAGAATTAACAAACTTAAGTGAAAGAGATCTTTTTGAGGCAAAGCAATGTCAATAATATTTCTAATTAATATTGGGGGCACAAGACCTAGTATTGAACTAGTAAATATTATACTAATTACAAGCAGCATGCTTTTCCAATAAGGCAAAAAGTAACTCAATATTCTGGTCAGCATTTTCCTTGTAACTTTGGGCATCTGTACTTCTTCATCTGCAAATCTTAATTTGCCGATCCCTTGTCTCATATATCAACAACTCCTAAGTAATGACCACCGACTGTATTCTATAATTATAGCATAGTTTTCCCATTGCAAAGGCACCTCAGCCTCAAACATACCATATCCTTCAATTCTAAACTCAACGACTAAAAACCAAGGAGCCATTTGCCTTACGTTTGTAAACGCGCAATGGCTCCTTATCAAATTAGTATAAGCTTTCGGGGGAACAAAAGAGACCTCTTAACATAATCTATTCAAAATGAACTTTTAACTGAAAGTTAGCCGCGGCTAACCTCTAACTGAGAAAGAAGATAACCTGATTAGAAAAAGGGGGTACATTGGTGTGAAAAATGCAGAACGAATCAATCCATTATCAGATTTATCTCTAGGTTCGGCCTGTCAAATAGTTTCCTTAGAGTTAAGCGGACTTTTACGACGCCGTATACTTGACTTAGGAATTGTCCCTGGAACCTTGATCCGCAGTATACGCAGAGGGCCATCAGGTGATCCAACCGCTTATCTGGTAAGGGGCACACTTATTGCACTACGAAGCGAAGACGCTTCCCAAATTTTGGTAAGAACGTTATCGAACGGAGAGGAATGTGTATGATTCTGTCTGCAGAAAAAAAGAGCCTATTATGGCAAAATTATTTTGGAGTTCCAATTAGAAACGATCAATTGAGCATTGCCCTAGCCGGTAACCCAAATGTAGGGAAAAGCACAATTTTCAATGCCTTAACCGGACTCCATCAACATACCGGTAATTGGCCGGGAAAAACAGTAGATAATGCACATGGTAGTTACCAATATCAAAAAAAACCCTTTTTAATCGTCGACTTGCCTGGTACTTATTCTCTATTAGCTCATACGGTTGAGGAACAGATTGCCCGAGATTTCTTGTGCTTTGCGAACCCTGATGTTACAGTAGTAGTTTTGGATGCCACTTCTCTAGAAAGAAATCTAAATTTGGCTCTTCAAGTTTTTGAAATAACACCTAATGTTATTGTGTGTTTGAATCTAATGGATGAGGCTAAAAAGAAAAATTTAGTCATTGATGTTCCTTCGTTGGAACGTGAATTAGGAGTGCCTGTCGTTGCAACCGCTGCTCGGCAAGGAATTGGACTTACAGAACTCCGCGAGAAGATATTACAAGTTGCTACCGGATTACTACAGCCGATTCCTCGACAGATAAAATATTCCTCAGATATAGAAAGCGCTCTAAAAGAGTTGTTGCCTTTGGTAGAAAATATTCCTAATAGTACCTTGTCACCTCGTTGGATCGCCTTAAGGCTTTTAGACGGAGATCAGAATTTTCTGGAAAGTTTAAGCAATTTTCTGGATATTGATCATGTTTCATTTCAGGATTGGGAGGAATCCAAATGTGCGCAATGAGTTCTTCTAGAAATCTTAGTGAGGCTTATGGTCAAGCTGAATATGTTCGCAAAGCCTATTGTAATTCATTTAGCGACCAGATTGTTGCCGATATTTATGGAAATGCAGAGCAAATTACCAAACATGTTCTTTCAAACAAAGAACGCCACCGAATTGGCTTTGATCTAATAATTGATAATCTGGTTACTTCCAAGTGGTTCGGATATCCCCTCATGATCCTGCTATTGGTGTGTGTCTTTTGGATAACTATAGAAGGTGCAAATATACCCTCAGGGCTCCTAGCCAGCGCGCTCTTTGCCTTTCAGGATCAATTAACTCTTGGGTTTCAGTGGTTAGGTGCCCCTGATTGGGTACATGGAGTTCTTGTTCTAGGAGTTTACCGGACTTTAGCCTGGGTTGTTGCAGTTATGCTGCCTCCTATGGCCATCTTTTTTCCCTTATTTACCTTATTAGAAGATTCCGGTTATCTACCTCGAATAGCTTTCAACCTGGATCATATTTTTAAAAAAGCCAAAGCCTGTGGTAAACAGAGTCTGACCATGTGCATGGGATTTGGATGTAATGCGGCTGGAGTCACATCATGCAGAATAATAGACTCTCCACGGGAGCGCCTAATCGCAATTCTGACCAATAATTTTGTTCCCTGCAACGGTAGATTTCCGACATTGATTGCCATCACTTCAATTTTTATAGGTGGGGCTATTGCATCCTATTCAGGAATAATTAATGCCTTGGTGATTGCGCTAATAATTTTACTGGGTATAGCTGTTACATTAACTGTCTCCTGGTTACTATCAATGACAATATTAAAAGGTGAACCTTCTTCTCTTGTCTTGGAATTACCCTCATACCGTCGGCCAAAGATAGGAGCCGTAATCTATCGCTCAGTGATTGACCGCACCTTATTTGTACTAAGACGTGCAATCATCATAGCAGCCCCCGCAGGCGGCGTAATATGGATTCTGGCAAATGTATATATTGGAGAACTGAGTGTACTCTCTACTGTGGCTCATACCCTAAACCCCTTAGGAAAACTTATCGGCTTAGATGGATTCATCCTAATGGCCTTTATACTTGGGCTACCTGCAAACGAGATTGTTCTGCCGATTCTTATCATGAGCTATCTTTCCACCGGCTCTTTACAGGATTTTGCAAGCTTAGAGGAGCTTAGGAACGTTTTGGTTAGTAACGGCTGGACCTGGCTTACAGCAGTTAACGTCATGTTGTTTTCCCTATTGCATTGGCCTTGTGCTACCACTCTCCTCACAACCTACAAGGAAACCGGCAGTAAAAAATGGGCCTTCCTATCATTTCTAATTCCAACACTCATCGGTTTTTCTGCTTGTTTTATTCTGACTCAAGTGGTTCGTATGTTCGGTTTAGCCTAGACTTTACTCTTTGGTTTTACTGGAAGACGTGATGTATTCCAGTAAAACCTCATACCATTTAGGATTTTCATTTAGGAAGGTAACAATAGCTTGAATAGATCGAATGGTAGCTTCTGAAAGATAATGTTCCATGGCCTCAGCCTCTGCCGCAATATCACAATCAGTATTAATAAGTACTAGGAATTCCTGTAATAACTGGTTGCGCTTAACTAAGAAATTCCCCAGCTTTTTCCCTTTTTCAGATAGATTTATTTCTCCGTAGCGTTGATAGTAAATATACTGACCGCTTTTCAATTTACGTAGAGCTTTAGTTACCGACGGCAAAGAAACCCCTAGTTTGATACTAAGATCAGTTACTCGAACTGTATCTGTGGAAAGAGAGAATCGATAAATTTCTTCAAGATAGTCTTCTAAGCTAGGGGTAAGAGTTCCCATCTTTGCTCCTTTTCAACGGTATGTTTATTATCATACTTATGCAAGATCAGCGCGGAACTTTCCATCCTACCATCCCAATAGCCAGTACCTACTAAAACAAAATTTTAGTATTCTTCCGTCGTTATTATCTGACACTTCTGCTTCGAATTAGGACAAGTTAAATTCCTTGGATAGAACCCTATAAAAAACATACACTAAAAGACAGAACTAATTAGATAATAATCTACGGAGGAGGTACCTTCGATGAATAACTCAGATAATAAGACCTTAGTGCACCCTGGATTTCGGCGAATTTTACTCACAAACCCCACTGAACAATCTTTAAATACAATTATCCAATCTGAACTTTTTGATCAGATTACCCTCCCTCTTAAAGAAGATATCCTTGGTCTCTTACCTGCTTGGGAACAACAAGCCTCTGACGGGAATGAGGTTCTTGCCGCCCTCATTCTACACATGACCCAAAAACCCCATAATTTCATGGCTAACGAAAAAATGATTCAGTCAAATCTTTTGCGTATCCGAATTTTAGCTTCTACTCCAGGCTGTATCTCTTTTCCAATTCTTGAAGTCCAAGAACACCTTGGGCAATTCTTAAAATCAGCAGATATTCTAGCTGATCTACCGGAATTTAATGTGGTATTGATTTCCGAAAGCGAAATTAAGCCTCTTTCCACAGATTTAACTCGCTTTCGCCTTGCTCCTCACAGCCGCCGTTACATACAAAATCTGTTTTACTCTGAACGCTGTGAAGCTATCCTTTCTGTTTTAGCACATATTGCTAAGAATTACCCTATCCTATCTATCTGTCGTCAAGCTTATGCACTTATGCTTTCACTGGATAACCTCAACACCTGGGGTAACCATCCATTTTGTGTTCGCCTTATAGCAAATCGCTTTTGGGATACCAAATTAAAAAAGCTGGCTAAAGCCTGAGTATCTTATTTTAAATAAATGTACCGCTCCATACTAGGGATATATGGTGACCATTCATCTTCGGGGTGGTTTTCTTTTGCTTGTTCAAACTGATAAAGCTCAGCATCCAAAGCATCAGCATAGTGAATTACTAAGGCTTCCATCAATTTCGGACGTTTTGGGGATTGCCATTCATATTTACCATGATGACTTGTAATGATATGCAACAACTTAGACCTCAATTCTCGCGGGAAGTCGGAAATCTTGGTAATTTCCTCAGTTAGAAGTTCAATTCCTAAGATAATGTGCCCCAGTAGCCTTCCTTCTGTTGTAAATTTAATTCCGCGCTCATAATTGTACTCACCAATTTTCCCCAAGTCATGTAAAAGGGCACCTGTTACAGCTAAATCTCGATTCATTTTGGGGTAATACTTGGCAATTTCTTCAACAAGCTCAGCTACTCTAACACTGTGTTCCCAAAGCCCGCGCAAGTATGCTTGATGGACCTTCATGGCGGCAGGTGCTTTTCTAAACGCGTCCCCCCATTCCGGATGTCCAAAAACCTGTTCCAGCAAAGCCCTAAGTTCCCGTTGGCTAGTCTTTTCAATCAGAACCGTTAGGCGTTTCTCCAATTCCGAAGCCGCAATCGGGGAACTAGGCAAAAGTTCTGATAAGTCGACGTCTTCTTCAGCTACTATTTTAATTGTTTCAATCGTTAGATCCAGAGTACCACGGTACTCAGAAGCAACCCCTTTAATCCTAACTATATCCTGATCTTTTAGCAGCACGAGAACTTGGGGATCGTAGTTCCACATTTTTCCTTGCATCTGCCCAGAGCTATCTTGGCATGTCAAGGAGAGATATGCCCCCGGTTTTTGCCGAAATGGAACCTCTTTCCACTCATTAATCAGCAATACCCCTTCAAATCGTTCCCCAGCATTACAGTCTTTCAGCATAGTTTAAAATCTTTCCCTTCACCAAGCATTTTTTACAATTACAATTCTAACAAACCAGAGAGACAATTAAATGACCACCTCTTCGTGTTTTAGCAATTTGCTCGTTTTTCTAATCCATATTGTCAATCGATCTTGAAAACATTTAGATAGGGCCTAGTTTTGGAAGGAAGTGAATTAATGGAATTAATCAAAGAGCTTCTCGTCGTAGTGGGACGGATCTTTACAATAATACCTTTACTTTTGATTGTTACTCTATATATGGGAAAGCGTGCTATAGGGGAACTTCCAGTTTTCGACTTTCTGGTTATTATTACTTTGGGAGCAATAACAGGTGCTGACCTAGCTGACCCCAGCATTTCTCACATACATACTGCAGTAGCAATTATTTTAATCGGTCTTTTTCAAAAGGTCATAACCAACTCAGCAATTAAGCATCGAAAATTTGGACACTTAATTACTTTTGAGCCTACAATTGTAATTCAAGACGGACAATTGATTATGAGCAACCTTAAAAAAATTCGATTTTCCATCGACAATATTCTGCAGATGCTTCGTGAGAAGGATGTCTTTAATATAAGTGATGTACAGATAGGCATTATAGAGGCAAACGGTAATTTATCTGTTTTAAAACATGCAAATAAAGATTTAGTTACCCTTGAAGATATGAATCTAACAAAAGTAGGCTCTTCTCTTTCCTACCCTATCATTATCGACGGTGAAATCTATGGAAATGTCTTAAAGAAGCTTGATCTTTCCGAAGACTGGCTAGAGCAACAATTAGCCACGCTGAACATTAAAACTCCCGCAGATATTTTCTTTGCCTCTGTAAATAATGATAACGAGCTTCACGTTTCTTTAAAAAGCTTTATGGAAGACAAACAAAATATTGTTCCCATCACAAACTAACTAGCCCTTAAGCATAATTACCCTAAGTTTCGTTGGAGTGCGATCTTATCTAAACTTGACCCTCAATCTCTTGCAAGCAAAGACAAAAATGATAGAATAAGGTATGGCAACGTCAAGGAGGTGAATCTACGTTGGATCCTAACCGTATAACAAGTAAGAATATGATTATTTACATTACACAAAACGCCTTAAAATTCCTCCAGAAAGCCAAAAAAAATAACCTTTACATAAAACGTCTGGTTGTCACACAATGTTGTATCCCCCTTTCTACTCCTCCTACTGTACGAAAAGGAAGTCCTAGAAAACCTGAAAACTACTACCAGTTTAATACAGAAGGGATTACTGTTTTCTATGATCGTGATCTAATTCACAAATCACACCTTACTATCGATACTGAAGGATTTGGTTTTTCCGAACGATTAATGATTTCTGATTGGATTATTAAATACTAAAGTCGGCTTTATCAGCCGACTTTTTTTCATCCTATTACTGAATCTATCTAAATTGAATATTTCATTTCAGAACTTGCAAACTCATTTTATAGTCGTAGATAAGCTCATTAAAATCCTCTGGAGTTCCGTTTTCCCGAACTAACCTTTGGGCCTTTTTCAATAAGTATTTATGTACATCTTCTCTGCCAATCAGAAACTTAATCATTTTCTTCATGTTTACATCATTAGTTAATTCCAAATGTTGCTTATATAAGCGAATCGCTCTTGTTTCTGCCTGTATATCCATTTGCAAAAGTTTATTGAGATCAAAACTCTGATCAATGTGCTTAATTTCCTTTAGAGCATCTTGAGCATTCAGCAAAGTTAATGGTGGCCCTCCTAATTTACTTACGGCTACCGAAATTAACTCCATATGCCCAAATTCTTCCGCAGTGATAATGCCTAACAACTCACGGATATGCCGGTTAGATATAAAAGATCTTTGGTGAAAGTATTGTAGGGCAGATGATAATTCACCATCTATACCTGAATAATGTTCTATGAGCAATTTGGCAAATGCCGGATCTTCTCGTTCAACATGAATCGGATAAAACAAACGCTTACTATAATTAAACATTCCCTTCTCACCTTCTTATTAAGAGTCCTGCCTTTATTATATGGAGATAGACTTGGCGAGGTCACACTTTCCTTAGGGTGTTCATACACTAATCTCGAGGAAGTGAAGACGAGTGTTGTTAAGTTGTCCTAATTGTCAGTGCCTGGATCACTTAAGTAAATGGATTCAGTATACGGCTCAAATCCTAAATATTAACATAATCCCGGCAGCAACAAGTCCAATTTATGTATGTCCAAAATGTTTTAATACCTCACCGAGTAGAATCTTACCTCGGATCAGCCATTAAGCAGCAGTTAAATCCATCACGACATATCTAAGAAAATCCCAGTAGCTATGACTAGCCCCAAGACAGTTGACCTTTGGGCAAAGAACAAGGATCTTACCTTCGTCAGGCAAGATCCTTGTTCTCTGTAATTTTTCCCTATAGTCAATGAACAGAAAAGATCTTCGGAAATCAAGTAATGAGAGGTTATAAATCCGAATAATAAAAAATCCCCTCCATTTCGATAGAGGGGAAAAGAAAGAAGGGGAGAAAAATGAGAAAGAATTTATATTAACCGCTAAAAAACGGATAATCATTGTCTACTGAGTTTAGTATAGATGATCACTGTTACATTACCATGAACTTTGTGTGAAGAATGTGTTAAACATAAAACTGGAAATTTTAGTTCAACCCTTTAACTCCAATATCTCTGCGAAAATGGGCTTTGGGGAAATCGATTTTATTAATCAGAGAATAAGCTTTTTCACGAGCCTCTTGCAAAGTTTTACCCTCCGATGTTATGCCCAAAACCCGGCCCCCATTACTTACAAGCTGGCCTTCATTAATTCCGGTTCCTGCATGGAAGACTACTACATCCGGATCACTCTCTTCAGGTAATCTGATTGGTATTCCTTTTGTGTAAGTTATTGGATAACCCTCCGCAGCCATTACAACACAAACTGCAACCTCTTCTTTCCAATTTAATTGAACCTTAGAGAGATTTGTTTCTGTACATGACCAAAGAATAGGCAGAAGATCTGATTTAAGTCGTTTCATTACAACTTGAGTTTCCGGATCCCCAAAACGAACGTTGTATTCCAGAAGTTTAGGCCCCTGCTTTGTTAACATGAGCCCTAAAAATAATACACCGACAAAAGGAGTTCCTTGCTCTTGCATAATCTTGAGAGATGGTAAAACAAGATCGTGCATAACTGTTGCTTCAAGTTCAGTCGTCCAGATTGGTGGTGGGCTATAAGTCCCCATACCTCCGGTGTTCAGTCCTAGGTCATTATCCAAGGCCCGTTTGTGATCCTGAACAGGAACCATCGGCAAAGCTGTGACTCCATCTGAAAAACATAGCAAACTTACTTCTTGCCCTTCTAGAAACTCCTCAACCAGCAGTTTTTTGCCGGCAGAACCAAAACTGCCATCCATTATTTCATCCACTGCTTGTAGAGCAGTTATCAAATCCATTGCCACTATAACTCCCTTGCCGGCGGCTAATCCATCCGCTTTTAAGACACAAGGGGCCCCAATGGTTTCGATATACTGTTTGGCCTGGATTGGATCTTCAAAAACTTGACACTGTGCTGTTGGGATATTAGCACTTTGCATAATCATCTTGGCAAAGGATTTACTGCCTTCCAACTGAGCGGCAGCCTTTGAGGGGCCAAAAATTCGCAGACCTGCCTCCTGAAAAGCATCTACGACGCCTATGCTCAAAGGATCCTCCGGACCAACAACCGTTAGATCAATTTTTTCATTAACTGCAAATTCCACCAGTGCCCCAATGTCTTGTGCGGAAATTGGAACATTCCAGTACTCAGTGCCGGCATTTCCCGGCGCTACATATAAACGTTCAAGTTCAGGGCTTTGGGCCAACTTCCAAGCCAGTGCATGTTCACGACCACCGCTGCCGATTATTAAAACCCGATGCTTCTTCACCTTTTCACCCCACTCATCATTTAGCAGAAACTATCGTTCCCAAAAAAGACTGAACTAAATCAGTTAAAAATGCTAACTAATGCTGAAAATGTCTGCGATGGGTAAAGACCATGATCATATTCAAACGATTTGCTGCTTCAATTACAGCCTCATCCCTAACAGATCCTCCAGGCTGAACAATTGCGCGAATCCCGGCACGGGCAGCCTCTTCAATAGAGTCCGGGAATGGAAAGAATGCATCCGAAGCTAAATAAGCTCCGTTGGCGGCATCTCCAGCTTGATCAAGTGCAATCTTAACGGAGCCCACCCGGTTCATCTGCCCGGCTCCAACTCCCAGAGTGCGCTTGTGATCAGCTACAACGATAGCATTTGACTTGACATGCTTGACAATGCGCCAGGCAAAATCAAGAGCGACCAAATCTTCTTCCGTAGGCTTTTGCTCTGTCACAAACTCCCATTCAGATACCGGAGTAGTCCCTCGATCAATCTCTTGGACAAGGTAACCGCCTTCAACACTTCTATAAACCCAACCGGACATGACTTTGCCCAATTCTCCTCTTCCTACCACAAAGAGTCGTAGATTTGTTTTAGAGCTAAGAATCTCTCGTGCTTCCGGACTAAAGTCAGGCGCGATTATAACCTCATAGAATCGCTCTTTAAGCGCTTCGGCACACGCTGTATCTACTACACGATTAAAAGCGATAATCCCACCAAAAGCAGAGATTGGGTCTGCGGCAAAGGCACTTTCATAAGCCTCAAGAGGGGTCTTGCCCATTGCCACTCCACAAGGGTTGGTATGTTTGATGATTGCAGCTGCACAAGTTTCAAATTCCCGCACGAGCTTCCAAGCAGCGTTCATATCGATCCAATTATTATAGGAAAGTTCTTTCCCTTGAAGTTGTTTTCCGTTGGCAAGTGTCCCTACCCCAGCCTCAGCATTGATATAGAAGGCAGCCTTTTGCTGTGGATTTTCGCCGTAACGAAGCTCTTGAACTTTTTGGGCAGTTATACGCAGTGTCTCCGGAAATGTATCCGGTGGTTCAAGTTGCCGCTCTAAATACCCGGCAATTAGACGATCATATTCGGCAGTATGGGAAAAGGCTTCAGCAGCCAGTCTCTTCCTCATACCGGCGGGAACTGTTCCTGCTTCTCGAAGCACACTTAATACTTCTTCATAAGATTCTGGATTTACGATAACTGTAACCCGTCCGTGATTCTTAGCTGCTGCGCGCACCATCGTTGGCCCACCAACATCAATGTTTTCTATAGCTTCTTCAAAACTAACTCCAGGCTTCGCTATAGTCTCCCGAAATGGATAAAGATTAACAACTACTAAATCAATATATTTGATTCCGTTTTTCTCCATTTGCTCCATGTGTTTGACACTATCGCGAGCTAAAATTCCCCCGTGAATTAACGGGTGGAGGGTCTTAACTCTGCCATCTAGAACTTCAGGAAATCCAGTGACCTCACTCACATATTTGACCGGAATATTAGCCTCATCTAATGCTTTATAAGTTCCTCCGGTAGATATTAACTCAAAGCCGATATCTACAAGTTCACGGGCAAAGGAAACAATACCCGTTTTGTCTGAAACGCTTATGATTGCTCTTCGCTTCATCTCAATTCCTCCTGTTGCAAAATCTGTACTCTTCGTCCAGACCGTTTAACTTGCCCTAAGGCTAGCAAGCGAACGGCTTCCGGATAGAGACGGTGTTCCACCGCTAAAATTCTCTGAGACAAGCTCTCTTCCGTATCCTCATGGAGCACGGGTACGGCTTCTTGTAAAATAATCGGACCACTATCCAAGCCTTCATCTACAAAGTGTACAGTACAGCCACTTACTTTAACCCCATATTCAAGCGCCTGACGTTGAGCATGCAGACCCGGAAAAGCAGGCAATAAGGAGGGATGGATATTAAGAATTGGAAAAGGAACTTCTCTCATAAACGAAGGACTAAGAACCCTCATATACCCAGCCAAGAGTAAAAGTTCTACCTCATTTTCACCCATCCAATTTAAGATATCTGCCTCTTGGGCTTGACGATGGAGGTACTGATTGATGGAAAAAACACGACTTGGGATTCCCGCCTCTTCAGCGCGCATAAGTGCGCCGGCCCCTGGAGAGTCCGATCCAACTGCCACAATCCGGATAGGCAGACTGCCACTTTGATAGGCTTTGATTAGTGCTTGAAGATTACTCCCTCGGCCCGATGCCAGTATTGCCGTCCTCATAAGCCACCCCTTCTCCCATTATGACACTCCCTAAAACAAAGCTTTTTTCACCCAATTCATCGAGTTTTTGTCGCACCAGACTCTCATCTTCCGCACGTACAACAAGTACAAAACCAACTCCCATATTGAACGTCCGATACATTTCTGTCCAGGCAACATCTCCTAAACGTTGAATCAGCGAAAAGATTGAAGGACGCTCCCATTTTGTAGTATCAATTTTAGCCCCTAGACCTGCCGGTAAAACCCGTGGAACGTTATCTGTTAACCCACCTCCAGTAATATGAGCCATTCCAAGTATCTCTACTCCAGAAAGAAGGGATAAAATTGATTTAACATAAATTCGGGTTGGGCGCAGTAAGGCATCCCCAAGAGATTCCCCTAACTCAGGGAATTTTTCATCTAAGGAATAGGGGGCAAAGATTTTTCGGGCTAGGGAGTACCCATTACTATGTAGACCGGAAGAAGGCAAACCGATAAGGATATCTCCTACTCGAATTTTTGAGCCGTCTATTAACTTATCTTCATTCACCACGCCCACTGAAAATCCTGCTATATCGTATTCATCTTCTGCATAGAAACCAGGCATTTCTGCAGTTTCTCCTCCAATTAAGGCACAACCTGCCATTTCACACCCTCGGGCAATCCCCTCAACAACCTGGGACAGCCTTTGCGGCTCGACTTTACCTACGGCTAGATAATCAAGAAAGTATAAAGGCTCCGCCCCTTGTACTAAGATATCATTGACGCACATAGCGACTGCATCTTGCCCAATCGTATCATGCCGATTCATTTGAAAAGCGAGGCGCAGCTTCGTACCTACTCCGTCGGTTCCTGAAACGAGGACTGGATTTGGGTATTTAGCCAAATCCAGTTTAAAAAGCCCGCCAAATCCGCCTAATCCGCCGAGAACCTCCGGCCGAAGAGTCCGAGCGACCGCCGGCTTTATACGTTCTACTACTTCATTCCCAGCTTCAATATCAACACCCGCATCTCGGTAAGAATATCCCAAGATTAATTCCTCCTACCCTTAATGTGTCAGAGCTTATAGCATTACCTATACTCTACCATAGTTAGTTAAATAATTAGTCCAAAGGACTTTCAGTCTTAGGATTAGTCTCTTAATCCCCGAGACTGGCCATTCCCTTCAGAATATGTTCTGAGATTCAAAGTTCTTTTTACCTCTGTTTAAGTTGGAAACGGGGATAGGATAGGACCCATTAAAACATGCCAAACAGACAGACTCTGTCCCTAAAGCGCGAAGCAAGCCCTCCTCAGATATATAGTGCAATGAATCGGCTCCAACATACTTTCGAATACCTTCAACATCTAATTTGTTGGCAATAAGCTTTTCCCGTTCTGCGGTGTCAATACCATAGAAGCAAGGGTAAGCAACCGGAGGAGAACTGATTAAAAAGTGTACCTCTTTGGCACCTGCGTTCTTAACCATTTCAACCAACTTGGAACTAGTGGTTCCTCGGACAATAGAATCATCGATCATTACAACTCGTTTATCTTTAAGCACGCTGGCATTGGCATTAAGCTTAAGACGAACTGCTACTTCTCTCATAGCCTGTGTGGGCTGGATAAATGTTCTGCCGACATAACGATTTTTAATAAGCCCCTCTCCAAAGGGTATTCCCAGGGCTGTGGCATATCCTAGAGCTGAAGCGGTGCCAGAGTCTGGAACTGCAATTACAAGATCCGCATCTATAGGACATTCACGTGCCAGTTCAATACCCATCTGCCGCCGACTTTCAGCAATATTCAACTGATCCATCGTACTATCAGGTCGAGCAAAATATATATATTCAAAGGCACAGGACGCCTGCTTAGTTATCATTAGGCCTCGGCGTGAGTGCAATCCTTCTTCATCGATTATTATAATTTCACCGGGTTCCACATCTCTCACAAACTCTGCCCCTATTGTATCCAGAGCACAACTTTCCGAAGCAAGGCAATACCGCCCCCCTAGACTTCCAATGCATAAAGGACGAACACCCAGCGAATCACGGATCCCAAAGAGTTTATCCTCGGCTAAAATAACCAAGGCATATGCTCCGCGTAGATCCATCATAGTCTTAACCAAAGCATCTTCCAAGGAATCCCGACGGTAGCGGGTTATAAGATTAATAATCACTTCACTATCAACCGTGGTTTGAAAGACTGCACCATTCTTACCCAGTTCTTCTCTGAGATCTGAGGCATTAGTCAAATTCCCGTTATGGGCTAATGCCATCATACCTTTTTGATAGTGAACCACTAAAGGTTGAGCATTGGCCAACAGACTTGATCCCGTCGTGGAATAACGTACATGGCCAATTGCCATTTTTCCCTTCAGACTATCCACTATTCTGTCAGAAAACACTTCCGATACCAGGCCCATTCCTTTATGCACGTTAATGCCCCGTCCGTTTGACACTGCGATTCCGGCACTTTCCTGCCCGCGGTGCTGTAAAGCGTAAAGCCCATAATAGGTAAGACGGGCAACCTCCTGATCAGGAGCATAGATTCCAAAGACTCCACATTCCTCTTTCGGTTTGTCCTCTCCAAATTCGAACATTTTCGGCCC
>JGI2924J29684_1078725_pt1 | contig 138102 bp, 113 predicted proteins | sample BenlonsequencITS_FD_29684 | JGI IMG/M metagenome (IMG submission 29684) | reverse complement strand
CCGCCAGATACCCGGGCATCCGGCGGTCAAGTACCGCCTTCCATTCATTGGTCAGCGCTGATCCCTTCCCTACACCTGATTCTATGGCAAAATCCATAAGACTGAAGTATCCAACTTTGGTGTCTCCGAAAGCGGAATGACCTCCTTTCATAATAAAAACTCTTTTGGGGCAATTAATCCAATATCCAAAAATACGGACTACTCCTATTTCATTTCACGCGAAGAAAATCTGATTCAAAAAATAAAATCGTGCAATCAAACTCCACTTGAAGTGGATTTTTGATACTTAATTTTTTCATAACTTTTGATATTTCTTGAAGTTTACTGCTTACCCAAGACAATTCAGGACACCCGGAGCATGTGTCCATTCATTGCGATTGAATACCTTAGTTGGCATGATCAAGTCGGTAGATGTATCCAGTGTGAAAATCCCTTTCAACCTTTTCATTGTTTTGAACAAACAAAAACCTATTATTTCCTAAATAGGCGATACGGTTATACCAGGAACTATTTTCCCCGTTTTCTTTGGGTAGCATTACGTTTTTCCCTTTGTTTTCTTCGTAGTTAAACCAATAGCCCTTAAACACTCTGTTTTCTAAGTCAATGTCATTTACCCCTAAGGAATAGGTTAAAAACAATTGCCTGTTTTCCATTAAATAAGTTTGGGAAATATAGCTATGCTTATCTGATAAGTCATTTATTTCTTCATGGTTATTGATCGTTAAAGGTTCTGAAAAGCCTTTAGGTTGCTCAAATCCGGGGATTTTAATTTGAATATTATCTGTTGGATACATGCTGTTCAGGCCATCATAAACAAGAATTTCATCTACATATCCTCCAAGGCTATATACTTTATCCTTATTGACCCAACTTTTAAACTGATAAGAAAATAGTCTTTTATCTGAATAATATCCGCTCTTTTCATTAAGAAAACCTTTTCGCTTTACTTCAAATCTTTTGACCCTTTCGTCATATTCCAGGTATTTCCAAACTGGAATAGTGTCCAGTGTTGGTTTGACATGTGTGTTTTTTTTAACATATATAGAGGGGGATAGATTGTTTACAAATAGTTTGTTATGGTCTAAGAAATCAGCGGATAAATTGGGCATGCCTCCATGTTTTACCGGAAAGGGATAGTGCCATCGAACAGGATCCAAGGCATTTTCTTTTGGCAGGAAAAAAAGAATTTTTTGATGGTCAATAAAAAATGGCTGTTTATTATAAATTCCTGCATATTGTAGAATACCGGAGTACTCTTTAGGGCCATCTCCCCTGAAGTAATATTCTGTTAATGCCTGTTCTCCTGAATAATCTAATAAAAAAAAATGTTCATCAATGTATGAATATAATAGAACCGTTGAGTCCTTTGCTTCGGGCGTAACTACGCCAAAGCCATATGGGATATCAATTCTGATGCTGTCCTCTAATACAAACTTTGCCTTCTTTTCTTTTTCGACATGCTCATTCTGCTGCTCACTACAGCCAAAAGAGCACATAATCGTCAAAACAACAGTCACTTTTAGGAAAGTCGACCTGATAGTATTTTTAAATTCTATAGGGTACATGGGGTTTTGTCAGTTTCCATACGTCACAAAAAACTTAATAAATTAATACTGCTTTTATACCGATTCCTTTTAAATGAGCTAACAAGCTGATTATTGAGATGAAGATGCTAAACAAGCAGCATAGCCCTCTTAATTTTCGAGATAATAAAACCAAGAGGCATATTAAATCAACTAATATTTTAAGTAGTTTTGATGATAAATATAATAAAAGATAAAAATATTAATATATAAAGAATAAAAATCCAATGTGTTTTCCAAAAAATAAGATTCCACCAACCCTTTCTTTTCGGTGACAGAAAATAGCACTTCACCATGCTCATCCAATGCCATTATTTCATATTCACTATCGCTCACCAATAGTTTTATATTGGAAATCCTCTATCCAAAACCCTTCATCCTTCGGCTGGGGACTGGGACGGTAAAATGCAGCATGCTCTCGAGTCGTCTCCTCCCAGTTAATATCATACCAAGTGGTGTCTTTTTGGCCATAAACTTGTTGCACGACCAAAAAGACCAAAATCATTAACGTACTGACTTTCATCAATCTACTTTTGCATTAAAAAAACAGAAAAGCACTCCTTCCATCTGGCATTATTGAAAATGTAATTGCCGAACAATCGTTAAAATGCATCTATTGTAGAGCAGTATATCATTTTTGACAAACCATATCCAAAACAGGAGATGTAAAAAACAAAAAGCTTCTATTACACCGCTAAAGATAAACCAAAAATGCTGACAAGAGCCAGCATTTTTCTTCAAAATTCATCAAGCTATGACAACATTGGAGCGTGGCCAATCCTCGCCAATTACTCCACGGTATCTTCTATACTCGATACTGAAAAGGCCCCAAAATACCCCAGAGCGGTATCTCCAAAGTTCGAAATGGGATTAGATGGCGCCACGCCACCACCATCAATGACATCCACAAGCATCCGGTAATAATCGTAAGTTGATTTATCCAGGTGTCTTAACTCCACATAAACATCATCTCCCTCCTCTAGGGTGTGGGGAAAATCATAATCCTGAGCATTCCCATCCGTATACTTGTCACTATAAAGCCAAAAATTATCATCTTCGATCATTTCTCCGTCAAAGTCAAAAACATATACCTCACCGTTGACAAAAACATTAAAGCTGTAGTAATCGCCCAGGCCCGGAGGGTCTTCAAAATATGCCTTGAAATAATATCCTTCATCATTCAGCAGAGATTCCTCCTCAAAACGGAACCCAAGGGAGTCAATTACCACCTGCTCCTCAGGCATTTTGCTTTCAGCAGTATAGGTCTGGCCGTCATATTCCACGGTAAGGGTATAAGTCACGCCACGCTGTCCTTGCAGACTGGCCGTCTGGTACACTCCCGCTTCTTTTTCGGCAAGCACCTCCACATTTCCCTGATCGTCCGAAATTTCCACATAAGCACCGCTGATGGACGGAAATACATTGTCATCATAAAACCCTACGGATTCGGTAATGGTTACCGTATATGGTCCCGGTTGATCGGTCACAATTCCCTCAATGGCTATCCTCGGAGCTCCCTCGTCAAGGTCCAGTTCGATCACATCCTCGCATCCCATCAAGGTAACAGAAAGCAATACTAATAGTCCAATATACTTTTTCATGATCATTTGAATCTAAAATTATAGGTTACGGAAGGTAAGATGCTAAAGAGCGCTATTTTTACCGCCTCGGTTTTGGTGGGATCATCCCGGTTTTCACGGAACGATATGGAATAGGCATTTTTACGGGCATAAACATTATAAATGGAGAAGTTTAGGTCGGAGCTGAATTTCTCTGTATCCTTAAGCTTCATCGTCGCCCCAACGTCTAGCCTGTTGTAATCGGGCATGCGGTTATTATTTCGCTTCCCGTACATGTTGATGACCTCTCCCTTCATTTCATATTTACCTATTGGATAGGTCACGGCATTGCCCGATCGATAAACGAAGGAAGCAGAGAGGTTCCACTTCTTATTGAGCTGATAAATGCCCACCACAGAAAAGTCATGCGGTCGGTCCCAGCTGGCAGGGTAAACCTCTCCATAGTCCACCCCGTCAAATTTTCTTTCGGTTTTCGAAACCGTATAACTTACCCAGCCTGTCAATCTCCCTGAGTTTTTCCTCAGGAAAAATTCAGCTCCATAAGACCATCCCTTCCCAAACAACAACTGTGACTCTACATTTTCATTAAACACCAATTCGGCACCTGTCCGGTAATCCACTTGATTCTGCATATCTTTATAGTACACTTCCACAGATGTTTCATAGGTATTGTCCTTAAAGTTCCTATAATAGCCCATCGCAATCTGGTCGGCAATTTGAGGCCTCACATTGTTGCTGCTGGGAATCCACAAATCGATGGGAGTACCGGAAGTAGAATTGGACACCAAATGAAGGTATTGACGGTTTCTGCCGTAAGAGGCTTTTATCGAGGTCTCATCATTCAGCATATATGTCACGCCTAACCTTGGCTCCAATCCCCCATAACTTTCCACAATCTCGCCTTTTTCATAGGTTTCTGCGGCTATAACATCTCCGTCCTGATCATAGGTAAACACTTCCCCGGGACCAACTTGGGCAAACCAAGAATATCGTAACCCTCCATTGACACTTAGCGCTGGTGAAATGGTGAGTTCTTCCGATACATAGGCGGCAGCTTCCCAGGCATGCTTATTCTGAAGGGTTTGAGCATTGATATAACTATCGCCCTGTGGGGAGATTTCGCCAGGAACAAAATTATGGCGAATAAGTCCCGCTCCAAATTTCAAGGTATTGTCGGGATTGATATAATATTCAAAATCTTCTTTCAAGCTAATGTCCCTAATGGAAGACGTTACCTTAAAACCATCATTTTCCTCTTCTTCCCCTTGAATATCCACTACATAATTATAATCGCTGAACACCGCCGTGGAGTTCAAGAACAAGCGGTCATTAAAGAGGTGGTTCCATCTGATGGTACCGGTGGCATTTCCCCAGTCAAACCCAAATAGCTCGGCATATCCGAAGTTGTCCCTGCCAAAATACCCTGACACAAAGACCCTATCCTTGTCTCCAAACTTATAATTTGCCTTGGCATTAAGGTCATAGAAATATAAAGTGGATTTATTGATATCATCATTATTGGACAATTTTAAAAACAAGTCCACGTACGTCCTTCTCCCAGAAAGCACAAACGAACCCTTATCCTTTACGATCGGAGCCTCAATGGTCGCACGGCTGGATATCAAACCAATTCCTCCTTGGGCGGCAAACTTCTTAGTGTTGCCTTCCTTCATCTTAATGTCCAATACAGAAGAGGCACGCCCTCCATATTCTGCCGGAATATGGCCTTTATAGATGGAAAGGTCCTTAATCGCGTCTGAATTAAACACCGAGAAAAAGCCCAGTAAATGGGACGCGTTGTAGACAGGGGCTTCATCCAGCAAAATCAAATTTTGGTCGGCACTTCCACCGCGGACAAAGAACCCGCCGCCACCTTCATTGCCCTTGATCCCTGGGAGCAGCTGGATGGTCTTTACGATGTCTTTTTCACCAAATACCACCGGAATGGATTCCACTTCTCGCATGTCAAGCTTATTCACACTCATCTGGGTGGAGCGTACATTTTCGTCTTCCGGTTCCGCACTAACCACCACTTCTTCCAGCTCTGCAGAACCCGGCTCCAGCTCCACGTCCACGGTCATATCATCATCCAAGGAAATGGTCTTGGTAACTGATTCATATCCCACAAAGCTAAACGTCACCGTATAATCCCCCTCGGGAATGGTAAGGGAATAAAATCCATAGACATTACTCGTCCCTCCGGTCTCAAGTTCCTTTACAAAGACCGTAGCACCAATAAGCCCTTCACCTGTGGAAGCATCTTCCAGTGTACCCCGAATGGTATGTTTCACTTGCCCAAAAGCTGAAATGCTGCAAACGCACATACTTATGCCAAGAAACAATACGCTGCGTAACAAACCTCTATGGAGGAATGTTCTCATGTTTTTACCCATTAGTTTGGTTGGTTTAAATTCAAAAATTGTTAACTAACAATATCCGCTGATGTTTTAACATATACCGAAAAGATCATTTCTCCTGATCATTTATAATTCTCACACTGGCAAATAACTTTCCTAAACGTGGCATTTACCTGCAAGGTTTATGAATTCAGATTATCCGTATTTTATGAATGTTTCCATTACTAAATAACCCCGTTTCTCTATCAAGACACCCATGTGCCCCTTTACCCTGATCAAAGAACTAATATTTTATAGTTTTTAAAAAGACAAAACCGATTTGTGGTACTTATTCCGATATTCGATGGGGGTGAGTCCTGTGATTTTTTTAAAAACTCCACGGAATGCCTTGGAATCTGAATACCCCACTTCAAACATCACTTCTGAAATATTTTTCCGCGATGACTCAAAACACCTTTTCGCCGCCTCGATCTTTACCCGCTGAAAATATTCAATTACCGTATTGCCAGTCATTTGCTTAAAACGTCGCTCAAAACTCCTTCTGCTCAAGGCTACCATCTCGGCAAGTTGGTCCACCGTGATTTTTTCATCATAATGATGCTCGATAAATTCTTGTGCTTTTCTGATCTCTTCATCGCCATGGTCTTTTTGCCCCTTAAAAATGGAAAAAGCCCCTTGGCTGTCCCGATCGATATCTATGGCAAAATACTTGGCTGCCAGAATCGCCGTCTCGCGATCTGTAAACTTTTCCAGCAAATACAATAACAAATTCCAATAGCTATTGGCTCCTCCACTCGAATATATGCCATGATCTTCTGTAATAATGCTTCCGTCCACCATCTCTACCGCCGGAAAGGTCTCCCTAAATTCATTGTAATAAGCCCAATGGGTAGAACATTTTTTTCCTTCCAAAAGCCCTGTGGAAGCCAATAAAAAAGCGCCCACACACAATGAGGCTACCTCGGCTCCTCGGGCATGCTGCTCCACTATCCAAGGAATTAGCGCACGATTTTGGTCAACAGCATTTTTCATATCCCCAAAAAGTGCCGGAATGATGATAAGATCTGTTTTCTTTATCTCGTTGCACAATGTATCAGGAAAGACCGAAAATGCACCATCCCCAAGTTTTACCTCGCGGTTCATCCCAACAAGTCTCACCTCAAAAAGCGGCTTTCTTCCTGATGCACCTAAAAATTGATTCGCTGCCGTAAACATATAACGTGGATCTGCTATCGCCTCCATAACAGAAGATTCAGGCACTAAAATGGACACACTTTTCATGCCTAAAGATAATCAGATAATATGGCGAGATCAACCCCTCCTTTTGCCGCCTTACACCTTATAAAGGGGAATTGAAATTGCCGATATTTGATGTATGATACTGGAATCATCCAACCTGATCTATGAGTAAAATCATCACATACCTCACCTTTAACGGTAACTGTCGGGAAGCCATGCTCTTTTATCAAGGCTGTCTAGGAGGAAATTTGGAGTTCCAGACCATTGGAGATTCACCATTTTCGACAAAACTTCCACCGCTGTTCAAGAAGTGTATCCTTCATGCCACCTTGGAATGTGGAGACACCGTGCTCCTGGGCACGGATATGGTCGGTGCAACAGGGCTGAAAAAAGGCAATTCCGTCTCCATGATGCTGGATTGTGAAAGTGAAATGGAAATAAGGGACTGTTTCTCCAAATTATCGAAAAACGGAGTGCGCATTACGCCGTTGGAAAAAAACCATTGGGGAATACTTTTGGGAGAAATCAAGGACAAATATGGCAACTACTGGCTGCTGCGCTATCAAGAAAGACCTTGATTCCTGTTGACTTAACGATACCCCAGCGTATCAAAACTCATGTTCCCCCATATTGCTGATTAGCTCATGATAGTGCTTTTGATTTTTGGTCATGTTTGAGGTGTCCCAGGAGATTTTCTTGGTCCTTTCATACTTCCTGACAGGGCAATTATTGACCAGACAATAATGGCAGCATTTCTCTGGAAGACAAGGGTCTGCATGTACAAACACCTCAACATGACCGGACAATCCATTTTCCAGCACATGCTCTACCCCCTCCACTTCGTCATGGACTTTCTTGAGTTCAAAATAATACGGTAATGTCAAGTGGAGATCTATATGTTTATCGGCTCCGTACTGTTGTACGCGCATGTTGTGGATATCGATCCAATTATTCTTACGGTGCTTGTTCAGCAGCTTGATCACCGTATTCATGGAGGCGGGATTACGCTCATCCATCAGGCCTGCTACAGAACGGCGGACAAGTCTGTAGCCATTAAAAATAATATACAGGGCAAACATGATGGAAAGGATTCCATCAAGGACGACCAAGCCGGTCCAGTATATCAGTGCCACGCCCAAAATCAACACAAAGCTGCTGTAAGCATCTGTCAAAATATGACGACCATCGGCCTCGAGTGTCAAACTTTCATAGGCTTTCCCTTTTCCGATCAATAAATAGCCTAGTGTGCCATTGGCTAGGCCTGAAATACCGATCAAAGCCATCCCAAATGGTAGTGAGGTCAGTTCGGGCGGAAAAATAAATCCTACAATGGCCTGATAGATTATAAACAGCCCCGCCAACATGATCAAGACTCCTTCAATCCCTGCACTAAAAAACTCTACTTTTCCATGGCCATAGGGATGATTATGATCCCGAGGCAAGGAACTCAGGTGGATGCTATAAAAGGCAAACCCCGAAGCTACGACGTTTACAATACTTTCCAACGCATCTGTGAGAATGGCATTGGACCCGGTAAGGTAATACGTGTAGAATTTCAGTATGAGTAAAATTATACTGAGCACAAAAGAAGCAATGATCCAATGCTTTTTGGGATTTTTCACGGAATCCGATATTTGGTCTTCAATGGATTAAATGATGTCATAAACATTCTCAGGAGGCCTGCCAATCACCGCCTTGTCTCCTTTGAGTACAATGGGCCTTTCGATCAACTTTGGATTATCCACCATCAACTGGACAAGCTCATCTTCAGAATAGCTTTGCCCCTTAAAATTCTCCTTCCAGAGTTTTTCATTCTTCCTGACCAATTCCTCTGCCTTTATACCAAGCATGGACAGTACATTCTTCAGCTCCTCTGGGGAAGGGATTTCCTCTAGGTATTTGACCACTTCAATTTGATCATCTGACATTTTTTCTTGAAGCAATTTCAGGGTTTCCCTACTTTTTCCACATCGCGGATTATGAAAAATCTTGACTTTACTCATCGTATTACTTGGATTTAGTTCTTTGTTATAAAATGTTTATAGATACCTTTTCGCTGGTATTTCATGTATGGATCCACCTCATCTTTTCACGAATGAAGAATTCAAAATTAGCCATTATGCCCTTAAAATAAAACCACCCGTTCAAAACAGCTAAAAGGAATTACTCAGCGCACCAAATTAAATTTGGTTAGTTTAAAGATACAACGACCGATTGATCGTTTCTCCTCCGAATCATGCCTTCCAAATGCTTCCCCAATCAAAGGTTATGGTTTTTAACGTTTTTTTACCCAGTTATGCTTAACTTTATTGGATAATTTAAAGTTTGAACAGAGCATAAACCTTTCATTTCGCCCTTTCACATTCAACGAAGTATGCCATACAAGCTTTAATGCTGTAGTTACCGTTTAAAAACCACCAAAACCAACGAGTAAAAGGATATTCATATTTGATGATAATGGTAAAAAACGCGAATTGATATCCCTCTCTAAATCATATACAACCTAAATCAAGGCTATGATTTCCAGTAAGAAACTACTAAAATTTCTTTTCCCAACCCTTACAGTGTTCATCCTTCTGAGCTCTTGCGATTCGAATGAGGATAAAAAGGGACGATTTCTCCTTAAGGGGAACAATAAGATGATGGAAAATGACTTCGATGGAGCCATTGACTTTTACAGCGAAGCATTGGCGTTGGACCAAGAGTTTGTCGACGCCTATTACAATCGGGGAATTGCGTACACTAAGACATCTGACTTTCAACGTGCCATCAGCGATTTCAACAAAGCCATTTCCATCGATCACCAATATGTAGACGCATATTATCATCGCGGCATTGCCCATTTTGACAATGGAGCCAACTATAATGCCTTATCGGACGCCGATCAGCTGATCGCCTTGGCTCCAGATGATTACAGAGGGTATTTCCTGCGAGGGCTGGTGCAAGAAACATTGGGCAATTATGAAACGGCGCTGCAAGCGTTTGACCAAGCGATTGAACATGACCAAACCATTACTGACCTATACGTGAACAAAGCCACGATCCAGTATTATAGGAAAGATTATAAATCGGCAACTACCAACCTCAACAAAGCCGAAAGCCTCAACCCTGAAGAACCTAATATTTTCAACTTGCGGTCGTTGATCGCCTTTGAAAGAGATGCAATCGATTCTGCCCTCAAATGGGTCAATAAAGCCATTGACCTAAATGCTGGCCAGGCTTATTTTTATAACAATCGAGGACTTTATTATCTATTTGACGGCCAAATGGAGCGAGGTATTGAAGACATCAATTTCAGCTTAAAACAAAACAGCAAAAATTTATTCGCATTAAGAAACAAAGGAATCTATTATTATTTATCAGGTAATAAACCGTTAGCCATCAAGTACCTTCAAGAGGTTTATTCGAAAGACTCTTCCATCAAACTTACCAAAAAGTACCTGGACTTGGCTCAGGAAATGTGAGGTACAATCAGGTTATAAATCCTGTCCTTTAAGTCAGCGGCATTGATGGGCTTGGAGACAAACGCGTCCAAAAAGGCCATATCATGTTTGCTGCAGCATTCACTTTTAGAAGCGGCAGTAAGGGCAATTATGGGAACTGATGAATGTTCCTTGATCCGCTTGGCAGCTTGGCAGCCATCCAGAATGGGCATTTGTACATCCATCAACACCAGATCGTAGTCATTCCGCTTTGCTAATTCCACGGCCTCTTGTCCGTCGCAGACACGCTCACAAACCATTCCCCAGCGCTTAATAATCTTCAAGACGACAATAGCATTGACATCATTATCTTCTGCCAACAGCACTTTCAGCCCAACAGGTAAATTATGAACTTGCGACTTTAGGGTTTCAGGATATACCAATGCTCCTACTTCCGAAGCCACTGGCTTCATAAAGGAGAGTTCGAAAAAGAACGTACTTCCCTTTCCCTCCTCAGATTCCACTTGAATTTCACTTCCCATCAGCTGGAGGAGCTTTTTGGTGATGGGCATCCCCAATCCTGTCCCCCCATATTTGACATCAAAACTTTGTGTAACCTGCTCAAATTCATTGAACACCTTTTGAAGGTTTTCACGGGCAATGCCGATGCCAGTATCCTTCACTTCAAAATACACCCTGACGTCCATGTCTGTTTCCGCTGCAATGGTCGCCGTTACATCCACCCTTCCCTGATTGGTAAACTTAAGGCCATTGGAAATTAAATTGTTCAGCACCTGTGCCAATCGCAACCGATCCCCCACTACACGCAGGTCCAAGTGACCGGAAGCAATGAGGTTTAACGAGTTCTTGGATTCATGAGCCTGGTATTTTAGCCCTCCGATCACTTGTTCTAAAAGCTCGCGAAGGTTAAACGGTTTATATTCAAGCTGGATTTTACCTGCTTCGGTCTTTTGAAAATCCAGCAAGTCGTTGACCATGATGATTAAACTGTCCGTCGCAAAACTAATGTTGTTCAGCAATGGCTTTTGCCCAGCAGCATAGCCCTCTTCGTAAAGCGAGAACACCGATCCAGAAATGGCATTTAGAGGGGTACGGATCTCATGAATAATCGTAGAGATAAAATCTGACTTGACCTTACCGGAAGCCTCTGCATCCAGCTTGGCTTTTTCCAGTTCCATCTCCCGCCTTTTCAAAACCGATACATCTACAATAGAGCCATACCAATATAGATTATCTGATTCATGTTCAGGAATAGCCCTTCCCAAAACCCACAGCGGTTCTGCATTTTCCCTTACTGAAATTCGAAAAACACACTCCCAATGGCCCTTTACCCGGGCACTATGGACAATCGACTTCAGCACCTTCCCGACGTCCATTGGATGGACTTTACTCAACAAATAATCCAAGCTGGTGATCTCCTCTCCGTCTGCCTCAAGCTTGAACATCTTTTTTACCCTATCACTCAAATAAGAAAAGCACATTTTCCCATCACCATCTAACACAAGCTGGAAATTGGCACTGGGGACTTTTTCGTTCAATAGCTTAAAAAACTGCATTTCCCCGTTTGAAAACTGCCTTGTTTCTGCTCCTTGGGCAGTACTAGTGATTTTGACCTTGGTGCCCCTGTGAAAAAGAAAGACATGGTCCTCCTTTAGCTCTTCCATAAAAAAGGAAAAGTATTCGTTATCCAGGTTAATTATAAATTCCTCATGAAAAGAAAAAGCTCCCTCATCCACCTGCATCCCTGCCAGTGACTTGTCTGCTAACTTATCTCCTATCTGCTCATAAAAGATCTTATTCCCGTAAACAACCTTATACGGTGCTTTGTTATCCACAATAAAAACGATGTCCGTGGATTGTTCAACGACTGCCTTAAAAGTATTCATCGATGGTAGCCTCATCAGCTTATGGTAGTTTAAGTTTAAAATTGATTAAATTTTGCATAAAACCAAAATTTTAAATACCAAATACTTATTTTATTGTATTATTTAAACAATCAATTTAAAAACAATGCAAACCGAATGAACCAAAATTTCTCTTTATCAGCGACTTTTGAAATATCCGTCAAATAGTACCCTACTCCATATTCAATTTTCTTAAGCTTTTGGGTATATCTACCAAAATTCAATTGAAATCGGTTGTCGCTAAAAAAAGTACTTTGCTCATCTTGCCTTCTCAAGTTCATCATTGCTTCATATTCGCCCAATAAATACCACTCTTTTGGATCCAGGTTATTGCCCTGAAGCGGTAGTTCGTAGGTAAACTTCAACCGGAGACGTAATCGATTGCCATTTTCCAAGAAACGCTCCTCCAACCTTATTTGTTGTGCAAACCGGGACCTTCCTTTGAGTAGTTGGGAAAAGGTCACCTGCTGGAACAACCTATTCTCCCTAATAAACGCTCCGCCATATTCTCTCTCTCCACCAATAAGGTACCCCATCCCGTAGGAAAAAAAAGGAGAATGGTTTTTTGCGATAGCCAGACTAAAACGAATCACATCCATGGCTGGGGCTGTTTTACTGTTTTCCTCCCTTGCTTGGGCATCCTTGGCCCAGAAAATCCGAGTATACAGCTTACCGTTTGCTTTCCATCCTTTTGGGAGCCGATAGGTATATGATGTCTCGAGTTGTGTCCCCCAATAAGTATTACTCCCATCCTGTCCAAAAGTACTACTCGCTAACAAAAAAAATATACCGATGGCTAAGAAAAACCTCATATCAATGGTCAAAAAATGATGTTATCCATATTGTGCATCTCTACACTTTCTATTTTTTCATATTCTCCCGCTTCATTAAAAGTCACTTCATAAAGCTTGGCTGCTCCATCTCCAATATCGCCAGACACTTCCACCATATACTTGATCGTACAGAATGACATATCTTTTCCATCACTAAAAGCCTCAATAACAGTATCAATTTCAAGACCACTTCCTTTGGGCAAAAACAGTTTTTTAATTTCCATCACTTTTGTCCGTTTAAAGCGCTGATCAAAATACCCCATAATCGCCTGTCGGCTATCCGAAGGTTCTATTTCCTTTTGGCCAATATTTACCTCCACCCAGTTGAGTACTCCTTTTACATCAAACAAAACAGTATATTGTTCTCCTTTAACCTTAAACTTAGCCACATACACCTCGGCTCCCAGGCTGTCCTTTTTGTAATACTTAAACTTGTCCACTCTGGAAACATCCTCCAACAACCTTAAGGCATTTTTGGGGAAATCACCCTCAGAAACACCGATCTCCGTCTCGTCCTTTTCTGGAATGGAATCCGCTTCTTGCGCATGTGAAGAAATAGACAAAGCGACCAAAAACATTAACAACAAGCATTTAGTATTCATAAAAAGTTATTTTATACAGCTTAAATATAAAAAAAAAGAGGCTTAATGAATCCATCATTAAGCCTCTTTATTACCAAAAACTGTTAAATATTAACAATTAGGCATTCTTCTTTTGTTCTTCTTTAATCAAATTAAGGGCAGAACCTGCCTTGAACCACTTAATTTGCGCGTCATTATAGCTATGGTTAGCCACAATCACGTCTTTGGATCCATCAGCATGAACAAACTCCAATGTCAACGGCTTATCTGGCGCAAACTGGTCCAAATCCAAGAAGTTGATGGTATCATCTTCCTGTACCTTATCATAGTCAGCCTCATTATCGAACGTTAAGGCTAGCATACCTTGTTTCTTCAAATTGGTCTCGTGAATACGGGCAAAGGATTTCACCAACACCGCTTTCACGCCCAAATGTCTCGGCTCCATCGCTGCATGCTCTCTGGAAGAACCTTCGCCATAGTTATGGTCACCTACCACAATAGTAGGAATTCCAGCGGCCTTATAGGCGCGTTGGGTGGCTGGAACAGGACCATATTCACCTGTCAATTGACTCTTCACCGCATTTGTTTCTTCATTAAACGCATTGACCGCACCGATCAGGCAATTATCGGAAATATTATCCAAATGACCTCTAAATCTCAACCACGGACCTGCCATGGAGATGTGATCAGTGGTACATTTACCAAACGCCTTGATCAAAAGCTTGGCACCCGTGATGTTCTTACCATCCCAAGGCTCAAATGGCGTCAACAGCTGAAGACGTTTGGAATCTGGATTTACCTTTACTTCAATTCCGCTTCCATCTTCCGCTGGAGCTTGATATCCATTGTCCTCTACCGCAAAACCTTTGGCAGGAAGTTCCTCTCCTTTCGGAGGATCCAATTTCACTTCCTCACCGTTTGCATTGGTCAAGGTATCCGTAAGGGGGTTAAAGCCTAGATCACCAGAGATTGCGATCGCGGCCACCATTTCTGGAGACGTTACAAATGCGTGCGTGTTAGGGTTACCATCGGCACGTTTGGAGAAGTTCCTGTTAAACGAATGAACGATCGTGTTCTTCTCTTGCTTATCAGCACCTGTCCGCGCCCACTGACCGATACAAGGCCCACATGCATTTGTAAATATGGTGGCGTCAAGATCTTCAAAAATCTTCAACATACCATCTCTTTCAGCCGTAAACCTTACTTGCTCAGAACCAGGGTTGATTCCAAAATCCGCTTTGGTTTTCAGCTGCTTGTCCACGGCTTGTTGGGCGATGGAAGATGCTCTCGACAAATCCTCATAAGAAGAGTTGGTACATGAACCGATCAAGCCCCACTCTACTTTTGTAGGCCAGCCGTTTTTCTCCGCTTCAGCCCTGATTTGGGAAACGGGAGTAGCTCTATCTGGCGTAAATGGTCCATTGATATGAGGCTCCAAGGTAGAAAGGTCAATTTCAATCACTTGGTCAAAGTATTGCTCAGGATTGGCATATACTTCATCATCACCGGTCAAGTGCTCCTTAACTTCGTTGGCAAGGTCAGCCACATCAGCACGGTCTGTAGACCTCAGGTACCGCTCCATGGATTCATCATAGCCGAAAGTAGACGTGGTCGCTCCAATCTCAGCCCCCATGTTACAGATCGTTCCTTTACCTGTAGCAGAAAGTGACTTGGCACCTTCACCAAAATATTCCACAATACAGCCCGTACCACCTTTTACGGTCAAGATCCCCGCTACTTTCAAAATCACATCTTTTGCCGATGTCCAACCGTTCATTTTTCCAGTCAGTTTCACACCGATCAATTTTGGGAATTTAAGTTCCCAAGGCATTCCGGCCATCACATCAACAGCATCTGCACCACCTACACCAATAGCGACCATACCAAGACCACCAGCATTTACTGTATGCGAATCGGTACCGATCATCATCCCACCTGGGAATGCATAGTTTTCCAATACCACTTGGTGAATAATACCCGCACCAGGCTTCCAGAAGCCAATGCCGTATTTGTTAGAAACTGATTCCAAAAAGTTAAACACTTCCCCACTGGCGGTAAGGGAGCTTCTCAAGTCTTCTTCAGCACCTTTTTGTGCCAAGATAAGGTGGTCACAGTGCGCCGTAGAAGGCACTGCTACCTTTTCTTTTCCTGCCTGCATAAATTGCAAAAGTGCCATCTGTGCAGTTGCATCCTGCATCGCTACTCTATCCGGAGCAAAATCTACATAAGACTTCCCTCTTTCAAAGGCCTGCGTAGCATCTCCACCCCACAAGTGAGCGTAAAGTATTTTTTCTGCTAAAGTCAGCGGTTTGCCCACTGTCTTTCTGGCAGCTGCGATACGCTCAGGGTACTTCGCATATACTGCCTTGATCATTTCTATATCAAATGCCATTTGAAATGAATTATTTTTAGTGATAACTTGATTTCATTTAAATCGTTGGCAAAGATACATTTTTAGCCGAAAAATAGAAGCAAAACCTAAGTAATGTTACTTATTTATAAGGGTTTAAAATAACCCCTAAAGGGTCTTACAGGTATAATTTACCGCTTTAACAATCAAAAACACCAGCCCACGATCACCTCGCAAAAAGCGATCCTTGATTTAATTACCCTCAATATGACCGGAAACCGACCACACCCGCTGTATCAAACCGCTCCATTTCAAACGCGTTGTCCCTCTTACAGGCCACCACATTAGCAAGTCTAATCCTCTACACTATCCCAAAAAACAATAAATCCCAATGATAAAAACGCCTGATCCTACCAAGAAAAAACACACGGTATAGCCCAACATCTCTCTTGGAGAAATGCCGGTGATGGCCAGTAAAGGCATTGCCCAAAAAGGCTGAAGCATGTTGGTCACCTCATCACCATAGGCCATGACCATGACCATATCAGACACAGAAATCCCCATTTCCTTAGCCGCCTCCACGATGACCGGGCCCTGGACGGCCCACTGCCCTCCTCCAGACGGCACGAATAAATTGATCAAACCTGAACTCATAAAGGCCAACAATGGAAAGGTTTCTGGAGAGCTGACCTGGACAAAGTAATTTGCAATCCACACCAATAAGCCTGATGAACTAAGCACCCCTAAAATGCCCGCATAAAAAGGAAACTGTAACACAATCCCCGTAGCACCCTTCAAGGCTTCACCTGTGGCGGCCACATAGCGCTTTAAGCTCTTGTGAAAAACCAACCCCAATCCAAGCAGTAAAAAATTAATATAATTCAAACTAATAAATCCCCAGCCCGAAACAGCAACTGTCGTCAAATCACTTGCTGCCAAAAGACAAATCGCTCCTCCTACCCACCATCCCAGCTGATCGTTTCCTGCAGGCAACAACTGTCCACTTTGATCCACTGGATATTCCGGAGTAACCTTCTTCCACTTCGCAAGTCCGTACAAAAGGCCCAGTATGGCCAGCACCAAGATCGCATTTAGCGTTAGGTTGAAGGTGCTTAGAATGGTCTCATTCACCGGAATCACACCGATCTCTTCTTCCAAAAAATGACCGGACTCTGCTACTTTCAAGGGCGCGGAGCCTGAAAAACCTCCATGCCAGACCATCATCCCCAAATAGCCTGAGGAAGCAACCAACGGATAGTTAATGCCTACGCCCCTTTTGGCAGCCATCTCTCCCATTTTCCTTGCCAGCACAGCACCTATTATCAGGCCAAAGCCCCAATTAAAGTATCCCGCAAGCATGGTCACCCCACCGGTAAGCATCACCGCTTGAACGTTACTTTTGACCTTTGACGTAATCCGGTCCAATGCATTGGAAATGGGCCTGGAAACGGCTAAGACATGACCAAAAACCAAGATGAGCACCATCTGGAGGGTAAAGGCCAACAGTCCCCAAAACCCTTCCTTCCAATACCCCAACACTCGAAAAGTATAAGCCGCCACCCCCTCATTTGCCGGCCTTGTCTCCAAGACCGCCAAGAAGATACTGCATGCCGACAAGAGCAAGGCCAACCCAAATGGAGTGGGAAACGACACCTTCAATCGATGCTTTTTCAATTGGAATGGGGTTAGGGTTTACATTAATCTGTTGCCAAAGCGGCACTCCCCATCCAATATACAAAAACTCCCCGAGTGATTTAAACTCCCTAAATTTTAGCCTAAGCCCTGCAGGAAAGCCATGGTATCCACATGATCAGCATAATCGGAAATCTCAGGCTGCTGCGCCTTGCCAAAAGGGACACTCTCGGGATACCAAGCTCCTTTACTGACCACACATTGGATCTTTTCAGCTTGTGCCGCAAGCCTATCTTTTAGCGCATCCACCCCTTCGTAGGTTTCATAATATAAGACGGCCACTGGAGAAACCAATTCATCACTTTGTTTACAGAGCAAAAAACCATTGTCCAGGTGTTGGTCCCCGTTTACTAAATAAATGGATTTGTTGTAATCATAATTATTCAGGTACTTATGGTGGCTGACGACAAAATTATATCCTTCAATGGCCGTCAAGAAATCCTGTAATTGCGAAGCATCCTTTACAAAAACCTTGGAAACGTTCCTGCAGCCCAGGCCATAATATTGAAAAATGTCCTTGGCCAACTCCCGGTAATCGTCCGGTGTTTCCTTACCGTCCAACACCGCTACCGAGGTGCGGTTTTTACGGATTACACTCGGATATTTCCCGAAATAATAGTTAAAATACCTGGCAGAATTATCACTACCGGTGGCAATATAGGCGTCTTTGGCTTTTAGCATCTCTTCAAAAACCACCCGCCCCTTAAAAGCCGGAGAGATACTTTCCAGTTCACCCACCAGCCATTTAATCAGCACCTGATCGGCAGAACTAAGTTTGACGCAGGCCATATGTCCGGCTATCAGCACCATCATCAGGTCATGAAAGCCCACCGCGGGGATATTTCCGGCCATCAGGACTCCAATACTTTTAGGGCTTTTTACTTCCGACAAGTCATATGCACCGATCCATGACTTCATCTTTTTTTCATCAAGCATGTTTACCAGTCCCTGTAGGGCCAGCTTCACCTGATCCGGTGTAAACCAACTGTTGTTGTTTTCTACCCTGAAAACCAGCGCTTCAAATTCCGCATTCGATAATTGGTCTATCCGCTCACCCAGCCCCACGAAGGCAGCTATTCTCTCCTGAAGTGTCATGAAATAAATGAATTATGATTAAGGACGCAAAGATACCTATTTTGAATGTAAAGGTGAACAATCACTCCTTCAAAAAACACCAGGACATCTATTGGGGTGAATGCTTGCTTTTCCACTCACTATTTTTATACTGACATCTACAAAGAGAAGCACCTGTTCTTTAGCAATGTAAAGCAATTATACTGACGGGTTATGAAAGCTTACCAAATAAGCGGCATAAAGGAGAACCTTATGAATCCAAATTGAGTTCTAGAAGTAGAATTCGGAATATCAACATAGATTCATTATAAATTATTCAGCGTAGCAATAATTCTATTGGTATATTGTTATATGCTTCTTAATTTTGAATTTGTAATTATAAAAAGGAGATTGTAATGGCAATAATGATAACTGATGAATGCATCAATTGTGGTGCATGCGAGCCTGAATGCCCAAATACAGCCATTTATGAAGGTGGACTGGAATGGACATGGGGCGGAGGAACTGAGCTAAAAGAAGTAAAGCTGGAAGACGGTTCAGTGGTAGATGCAGATGAACCTCAAGAGCCTGTTTCTGACGAATTTTATTACATCGTTACAGGAAAATGTACCGAGTGTACCGGTTTCCATGAGGAACCACAATGTGCAGCCGTATGTCCTGTAGACTGCTGTGTGGATGATCCCGATCATCCGGAATCCGAAGAAGCACTTCTAGAAAAGAAACAATACCTACACGCAGAATAAACAAAGGAGTGGCGCATGTCACTCCTTTTATTTTTACCGTTTACTTAAAAAAGATACTGGTTTTTAACCTTTTAGATAAAAAAAACCAGTCAAATTAAAAAAAAACCTTCCCAGCCCTTGATATTAAATCCCGAATTGATTTAACTTGTCGTTCGTATTAGAAATCCTTGATTCAAGTAATTAAAAATTTTGGAAAGTGGAAGAGCATAAAGGAAACGACAGAGAGGAAATTTTCTCAAGAAAAGTAAAAGCTGGAAAAAGAACTTACTTTTTTGACGTAAAATCTACTAGGTCAAACGATTACTACCTGACCATCACTGAAAGTAAACGCAAAATTCGTGATGACAATTTTGTTTACGAAAAGCACAAAATCTTCTTGTATAAAGAAGACTTTGCCAAATTCGTGGACGCTTTGCAGGATACCGTAGATCACGTCAAAAACGAATTGATGGCAGACTTTGACTTCTCCCAATATGAAGTAGAAGCTGAAACCAGCTCCGAAGACAAATTCGGAGAAGATTTAAAGTGGGATTAAGTCCTGCTTAAAAAGAACCTTCGGGATTGAACCTTTACCTTGAGAAGTCCTATCATCTGAGGACAACTCGTTTTGTATAAAATTCTTTTTGTGCAAAGTAGTAAGGGTTCAATCTCTTTTTTATTTTTATGGTATGCAGAAACTGATCATTTCCGTCCTAGCTTTTACCATCTTCCTCCTTTTGTTGGGGTGGTACTTTTCCAATATTGCATTTTACCTTATCATCTCCCTGGTCATTGCCGCCGCCTTACGTCCTATGACCAACCGCATCAACAGCGTTCATGTTTTTGGCCATCATATTCCCCGGTGGATGGCTATCCTTTGTTCTTTTGCCACCATCGGCATGGTGCTGTTTCTGATCACCCTACTGTTCATTCCGTTAATTATCGACCAAATCGAAATCATCCAAAATGTGGACATCGAATTTCTGTATGAACAAATCCAGCGTCCCATCAACAAAGTGGAAGGATTTCTCATCAAGTTCAACCTCGTCAGCAACAACCCGGGAAACCTGTTCGAACAAGTAAAGGAGACCATCCTGGCCAGCGTGCGTGAAATAAATTTTCAGGGTTTTATAAATGGACTAATCAATACGACCAGCTCCCTTCTTATTACCATCCTTGCTGTGGTATTCATTTCATTCTTTTTGTTGTTGGAAAATGGACTCCTCCGAAGAAATATCATCAATTTGGTACCCAATGAGTATTTTGAACTTTCTGTGGCCACTTTTCACAAGGTGGAAAGGCTCCTATCAAACTATTTGGTAGGCCTGCTTATTCAGATGTCAGCAATATTCACCATCGCATCCACAGGATTGGCGATCGTGGGCGTCGATTATGCACTTACCATTGGGGTATTTGCCGCTGTGGCAAATTTGATCCCCTATGCCGGCCCATTGCTGGGGGCTACTTTTGGAGTAATTGTGGGCCTAATTACCGGAGATTTTATTGGCACGGAAGAAATGCCCCTCTTTATTTTGAAGATTTTATCCGTCTTTTCAGTGGTGCAGCTCACCGACAATCTATTTTTACAGCCCTTAATTTTCTCGAAATCTGTAAAAGCCCATCCACTTGAAATATTTGTTATTATCTTTGCGGGAGCAAAAGTCGGTGGAGTGATTGGCATGGTACTGGCCATCCCCGTTTATACGATTTTTAGGGTTTCTGTACAGGAGTTCTACAAAGGGTATAAAGAGTACCGTATATTTAAAATAAAATAGCGAATAGTTAAATGGCATTACAGTGTGGCATTGTTGGCTTGCCCAACGTCGGAAAATCAACTTTATTTAATGCACTTTCCAGTGCAAAAGCAGAAGCAGCAAATTTCCCTTTCTGTACCATCGAGCCTAATGTAGGCGTCGTTACGGTTCCTGATCCTCGGCTAAAAGTGCTCGAAAAACTGGTCGACCCGGAAAGAGTGATGCCGACCGTCATTGAATTTGTGGATATTGCAGGATTGGTAAAAGGCGCCAGCAAAGGAGAAGGCCTGGGCAATAAGTTCTTGGCCAATATCCGGGAAGTAGATGCCATCGTACACGTAATCCGATGCTTCAATGATGACAATGTTGTCCATGTAGCAGGAAAAGTTGACCCAATATTTGACAAAGAGGTAATAGATACCGAACTTCAGCTGAAAGATTTGGAATCGGTAGAGAAAAAAATCATCAGGATCGAAAAGATCGCCAAATCCGGTGATGCCAAAGCAAAAAAGGAACTGGAAATCCTGAAAGTATTCAAAGCAGGATTAGAGGCCGGAAAAAACGCAAGGGCCATCGATGTAGAGAAAGAAGACCTTGAAGCGATCCGCGACATCCATTTACTGACCATCAAACCCGTGCTGTACGTAGCCAATGTGGACGAAGGAAGCATCCAAGAAGGAAACGAATTCGTGGAAAAACTCAAAGCGAATGTAAAGGATGAAAACGCCGAAGTAATCATGCTATGTGCGGCCATCGAATCCCAAATCGCAGAATTTGAGGACATGGAAGAAAAGGAAATGTTCCTCGGAGAATACGGACTGGAAGAAAGTGGCCTTAACAGACTAATCAGAGCTGCCTATGACCTCCTTGACCTGATCACCTATTTCACAGCAGGCAAACAAGAAGTTCGCGCTTGGACCATCAAAAAAGGCTGGAAAGCTCCTGCCGCAGCAGGTGTCATCCATACAGACTTCGAGCGTGGCTTTATCAAAGCTGAGGTCATCAAGCTTCCGGATTACGAAGCATTCAAGACAGAAGCCGCATGTCGCGAAAATGGTAAAATCGCCGTAGAAGGCAAGGAATACGTCGTTAAGGACGGTGACATTATGCATTTTAGGTTTAATGTTTAAGAAATATTCAAATTTTATTATAATTTTGCGAATGAATTGATTATTATATCGTTATGGATATAGTAATGAGGATTAAAGATTAATTTATTGTTTAACATTTTATTTTTAATGCCGTGAGAATTAGATTAATATTTTCGTTAAAAAACAAAGGCGCTTATTTACCCTTTCATCACCAATACATTTTGGCCCAGTTTCTTAAAGGTCTGATTGTAAAAGGTGGCCGTGAAGAGTTTTTCAACTACAATTACTTCAACTTCTCTGGTCTTAAAGGACAGACCAAAGTCAGTAGAAGTGGCCTGCATTATTACTCAAGCTTAGTTACCTTAGTGCTTTCATCACCCAATGAAGACTTCCTTGACTATTTGCTGGAGCAAGTGTTCAAAACGCCAAAAATTGAGTTGGGAAATCTCATCATCTCCCCTGAGTACACAGAAAAAGAATCAGAGCCAGAATTGGAGGCCTCAAACAAATTCGTTTGTATCTCCCCTTTGGTGTTGCTGACTCCTACGTTTGATGATGATTCCGGCAAACGGTTCATTAACCCAGACACGGACGAGTTCTCGGATTTGTTATACGAATCCACCTTGACCCGTATGGAGCGCTCAGGATGGTACAGCCAGGAACAAATGGAATCTTTCTATAAATTCCAGGTGGTCCCAGACATGAATTATGTAAATAAGCTGAAAGAACAGCAAAAGAAATTTGCTAGGATTTACTCCGTGTACGACATGGATGTGAAGTATGAAGTAAGAGGCTACACCCTGCCTTTCACGCTCTATGCAGCACATGAAGTACAGGATTTCGTATTCAAATGTGGACTGGGAGCCTTTACACACAAAGGCTTTGGTATGCTGGATTTGGCCAACAACTCGCCAAGTCAACGCACTGAACCGTACAAGTTCAAAAGAGAAGGATTTGTCCCGTACAAATCCCGACAACAACAGCAAGACCAACCCAACAAAGAAGAAGACGAGCAGTAAACGACAAACTCCAGTTGATCAAATCAGCTGGAGTTTTTTTTTGATACTTTGTGCTTTCTATAAGGAATTGGACACATCAGCAGGCTAATTGATACTCTATCAAGCAGAAACGTTGGCACTAGCCTTTCTCGACGGCTACTATTTGGCCACGGATGAACACTGATAAACATAGATAGGACCTTTTAGCCATTGCAAATGGCTGCATCCCTTTTATCCGTGGCTTAAAATGATGATAACGTTTAACATGGACTTGCCTTGATCATGTAGAAGGCTCCCTGCTAAGGCTTGGACCAAACGTAATAGTCGAGGGCTGGCCTTTTTCGGTAGCTACTATTCTATTGGCCAAAGATGGACACTGACAAAACTATGCAGGATGCTTTAGCCATTGCAAACCTGTGCACATCCCTTTTATCCGTGGCTTAAAATGATGTTAACGTTTAACATGGACTTGCCTTGGTCACGAAGAAGGCTCCCTGTTAAGGCTTGGACCAAACGTAATAGTCGAGGGCTGGCCTTTTTCGGTGACTACTATTCTAATGGCCACAGATGGACATTGACAAACCTAGACAGGATGCTTTAGCCATTGCAAATCTGTGCACATCCCTTTTATCCGTGGCTTAAAATCATTCTAATTACCGGTGTGAATAAAGCTTACACTTGGATTAGTTGCCCCATAAAAACGGCATTATGCGGAAATGGCTCGCCTGCTAAAACCTTCGTTTATTGGCATTGATAGTCGTATAGCCTATCAATTCATCATAGCGAGACCCGAAATCCCGATAATACACCAAAACATCATATTCATTTTCCGTCTGAAAATGGCTTCCCTCCATTAAAGTGGTGTTCCAGCTTCCATCCTTTTTTATGGCAATTTGGTAATCATACCACCCTTGCTTTAGCAGCAACGCTGTGCGGAAATCACCACTCGCCCCATTTTTGGTCATCTTCGCCTGTGGAGATTGCCCCCAGTTGGTCAATGCGCCAAAGACATAAGGGACTCCGGCTTCCTCACCTGTGTCCGCCGAAAAAGTCACCAACACATATTCACTTTCCAACTTGGGATTTCCCCGCTCTTGATTTTCGATGATAAACTGCCCGTTCAGATCCAAATACTCCAAATAACTCGATGTACGCCGGGGCTCGTTGAGCGCTGTAGAAGCATAGACTACATCATCTTTCATGTCAATGGAAACAATATTCCTTCCCGTGGTCCTCACATAGCGTAAATCTATAAACCTGAACTCATTGCCGGCATCGAAGATATTTTCTCCTGTAAAAAACCGATATTCCAACTGGCTCTTATCTGGGCGAACAAAGGAAGGCTTTCCTCCGACTTTTGCATTGTCCCACCGCTGGTTTTGACGCACCACAACCTGGACATTTTCCAAAGGGTTCTTTATATCCCGGCTCCCATAATTCACTAAAACATCAATCTGCTGGCCGCTCATCCGCTCCTCATTCATGGAGGGAGGTAATAACTGCACACCCACTTTTGCCTGATCTTGGTACACCATAAACCTCCGAGTAATGACCACCTCGTCCTCATTCCGGCCACGGTAGACTTTAAGGATATAATTTCCGGACTTGGTCACTTGGGGAACAGGAAAGGTAAAATGCACATAGGGCACCCTGGTGTTTATGGAATAATCGTACTCGGTAATATTGAATTCATTGAAACGGGGGAGGTAATCGGCAGACTTTAGCCCCGATGGTGTCCAATCGGCATCACAATGAATCAGGGTGGCCGAATATCGATCGGGTTCATAGGCAAGGTCATCAAACTCCAATACCAATCCTCCATTGCCCAGCGGGATCACAGGAGTATTCATTTGGGCTGAAACCTGGCCACCATTACGGTAAAGCTGTACGGTCTGGATATTTTCCTCAAAAACCTTATCCTCCATTATCTCCTGGCCAAAAGCCACTTTTGCAGACAATAGGCTACCACATAAAAATAGCACGGTCAAAATTCGCATAGTCTACTTGGTCATGTTCTTAATCAAAAAGCAAGATAAAAAATAATGCCAGATCTACCGTACCGGAGACCTGGCATTTCATTTTTCACTTCTCAACTGCCCCGTCAGGAAACAACCTCCTGAAGCTCTTGGATTTCTTCTGCGATCTGCTCCCACTGAGCAGTAAGGCTTTGCTCCTTTCCCCTCAATTCCTCATACGCTTTATTTACCTTTTGCGACTGCTCTTCATCTTGGAAAACGGCCGGATCAGCAAGCTGCTTCTCCAACCCGGCTTTCTCCTCTTCCAGCTTCATGATGCTATCCTCGATCTCCTCCAGTTCACGTTCCTTTTTCTTGAGATCCTTTTTCGCTTGATTCACCTCTCCATCATTTCTGACAGGCTTAGGTTTAGTCACTTTTTCCTTTTTTACCGCAGGAGCATCTGTTTTTTCATCTTGCTGGGACCGCCAAAGCATATATTCGTCATAAGTCCCCGGATACTCCTTGATCTCATGGTCTTCGATATACCAAATTTTATTGGCCACCCCCTTGATAAAATGACGATCGTGCGAAACAGTTATAAATGTGCCCTCATACTGCTCTAATGCTTGGATCAAGATATTGACGGATTGCATGTCCAAGTGGTTGGTAGGCTCATCCAGCAACAAAAAATTCGCTTCGGAAATCAGCGTCTTCGCCAACGCTACCCTTGACTTCTCTCCCCCAGACAGTACCTTGATCTTCTTGAACACATCATCATTTGTAAACAAGAAACAACCCAGCACATTCCGCAGCTCGGTTTCCGTTTTGTCACTGCCCGCTTGCACCATTTCCTGCAGGATCTCATTGTTGACATTCAGGGCTTCCAATTGGTGCTGCGCAAAAAAGGATTTGACGACATTATAACCTTCTTGTCGCTGCCCATCGATTTTTTCGGAGCCGTCAATGATACGAAGCAATGTGGACTTCCCCTTGCCATTGGCTCCGATCAGGGCAATCTTATCTCCCCGCTCGATCCTGGCGGAAGTATTATCCAAAATGGTAATGTCTCCGTATGCTTTGGACACTTGATCCAAGGTCACCACATCCCTGCCGGACTGCTTGGAGAACTTGAATTTAAAATTAACGGAGATATTATCACTGACCACCTCATTGACACGTTCCATCCTCTCCAGGGCCTTCACACGTGACTGCACCTGGTTGGATTTGGAAGCTTTGGCACGAAACCGCTCGATAAACCGCTCCGTGTCCTTGATCATCTTTTGCTGGTTCTCATAAGCATTCTGCTGGATCTCCTCACGCTCCACTTTCTCCTCCTTATAGAAGGAATAATTCCCCGCATATGGTGTCAACGTTTGCCGCGATACTTCGACCGTTGTCTCAATGCAATTGTCAAGAAAAGTCTGGTCGTGGGATACCACGATCACTGCTCCTTCATAGGTTTTCAGGTAATTTTCTACCCATTGGATAGAAGGAAGGTCAAGGTGGTTGGTGGGTTCATCGAGCATTAACAATGACGGTTTTTCCAGCAGCAACTTCGCCAGCATTACACGCATTCGCCACCCACCAGAAAATGTCCGCAGTGGCCTTACCAAATCCTTGGTAGCAAATCCAATACCCTCCAGCACTTCTTCAGCCTTTGCCTTAATGGTATATCCTTCATTCGCTTCAAAACGCTCCTGTAAATTGGCCAGTTTATGGATGATTTCTTCCGAGTAATCGGTCTCCATCTGCTTGAGCACCGCATCGATCTCCGCTTGCAAGCCTAAGGTCTCCTTGAAAGCCTCCAAGGCCACATCCAAAATACTGTCATCCGACTGATAGGACAGCAGGTCCTGATTTAGAAACCCAATGGTACAATCTTTTGATTTTTGGATCTCGCCTTTACTGGGCTGATAGTCTCCATTTATGATTTTTAGCAAGGTAGACTTACCGGTTCCATTGAGCCCCACTAAGCCAATCTTGTCTTTTGGTTTGATATGCAAGGAAGCATTTTCATACAATGCCCTCCCGCCGATATAATAGGATAAATTATTGATGGATAACATGCTGCAAAAATAAGGATTCTCCCGTTTATAAATCATTCTGATGAAAAAAATCAACTTTTTCTTAACTTGAAGAATTATTGAACACTACAAACCCTATTTTATGAATTATCACAAAACCTTGTTTGGTACATTATCCTTCTGTCTCTTGATATTTTCGTGTGGAACAGATCAGGAAAATAAGCTCAAACCGATAGAAGCCAAGGATGGAGAAAACCGGGTGGATATTTCTTCGGATTCCGCGGAAGTAAAGCTCGAAACCATCCAATTACCCGAAAATTTCACCATCGACGTATGGGCTGCCAATATCCCCAACGCCCGCTCCCTGAGCATGTCTGAAGAAGGAATTGTTTTTGTAGGAAATCGCCAGGAAAACAATGTCTATGCAGTGATCGATGAAAATGGCGATGGAAAAGCAGACTTTCGCTACACGCTGGCAGAAGAGCTAAATTCCCCCAATGGCGTGGCGTACAAGGACGGGGATTTGTATGTCGCAGAAATCAATCGCATTTTAAAATTCCCGGACATCAAAAACCACCTAACCGACCCCAGTTTCGAAGTGGTTTATGATCAATATCCCACAGAGGGGCACCATGGATGGAAATTCATTGCTTTTGGCCCCGACGGCCTGCTTTACGTGCCAGTGGGTGCTCCATGCAATATCTGCGACCCTGAGAAAGACATCTTCGCCTCCATCACCCGATTGGACGTCAGTGCGAAGGATCCATCCCCGGAAATCGTAGCGCATGGTGTGCGAAACTCAGTTGGTTTTGACTGGCATCCGGACAGCAAAAACCTCTGGTTTACCGATAACGGACGCGACCAAATGGGCGACAATGTCCCTGAATGCGAACTAAATGCGGTAACTGAAACAGGCCAACATTTTGGCTATCCTTACTGGCACGCAGGCGACGTCAAAGACCCTGAATTTGGAGATGCTGGAGAAGAACAATCCGCTTATCAGGCTCCAAAAGCCAAACTGGGACCTCATGTGGCTCCTTTGGGAATGCGGTTTTATGCGGGAAACATGTTTCCTGATTCCTTCAAAAAGTCCATTTTCGTAGCCAAACACGGCTCTTGGAACAGAAGCAAAAAAAGTGGCTATACCGTCACCAATGTCTTGCTCGAAGGCAGTGAGGTGACCGGCGAAAATGTATTTGCATCAGGATGGCTCGATGATGCCAGTCAGGAAGTTTGGGGACGTCCTGTGGACGTACAGGAATTGCCAGACGGCAGTCTACTGGTATCAGACGATATGGCTGGCTGCATTTACCGTATCAGTTACCAGCATCCGTAAATCCGAAACATGCATGAAGTAACCTGCCATAAAAGGGCTTTATAATTATGCCGTGATATGGAGACTTGTTGGCGTTTCCTTGTTGCAAAAAACATAGAAATCCATCGCCCCCGGAAACACGGTTCCCCCTCTTGTTTCCCTGTATTTTCCGCTTTTATAGAGCCAACTCTGAACAGGTTAAAATGATCTCCAATACTTGATTTAAAACCATCATTGCGTGCGGAACGATAGTGGCACCAAGTAACTTGTCAAAGGCTGATAGCTCTCCATTATCATTGAGAAAGGAGGTTTGCCCTGCCTTCCACTAGCGTTCCTCGCGATGACGGCATATTGTGTACTCATTTTCGAAACCAAGTTGATGCGCCCTTCTTACCAGATGCTTATCGGGAAGAGCTGCGGTCATCACCCGTTGTTCTCCAGCCACTCCGGCTTAGTCGTCTGTACCTTGGCCTGTAGCTGGTTTAGTAAACTATACAGTCCAAAATAGGTCCTGTTGACATAGAGCCCGTGTTTAGAACCTCGGGCTTGCCTGGACTTTTTGAACATTTTGTCATTGGACACGCGATCACTAAGCGCAAAGATCTGATCAAAATACTGGTCGTCTGCGAAATCAAAAGACGCTTCATGAAACGGTTTTCCTATCAGGGAAATCATCTCTTTGAAAACAGCTTTAAAAAACGCCTTTTCCTCCGCTGTATCCCGATCTGAAATAAACTCCAAGTCATAAAATATCTTATCCAGCTCCTCTTTATTGGCAACCAGCTCCTTTTTGATCAAGCTAAAGTAGCCCGCATAAAAATCCGCTGGAATAACTTTCACACAGCCGAAATCAATGATTCCCAAATCACCATTATTCATCATGATGAAATTTCCGGGATGCGGATCAGCATGAACCTGCTTGAGCTCATGCACCTGGTGGTGATAGAAATCCCAAAGCGCTTGCCCGATCCTGTTCCTTGCCGCTTGGGATGGATTCGTTTGTAGCCATTCCTTGATGTGCATGCCTTCTAACCAGTCCATCGTAATGACACGTTCACAGCTGAACGCTTCATAGTAGGTCGGAAAGGCTAAATGCGGTATGTGACTGCATGCCGCAGAAATCTCCTTGGACCGCCGCACTTCAAGCTCATAATCCGTTTCTTCCAGCAAACGCTCCTCCACTTCCGCCATATAATGATTCAGCTCTTTATCACTGATATTCAGTAAACGAAGGGCAAAAGGCCGTACCAGCTTCAGGTCAGAACTCACGCTGTCGGCCACTCCAGGGTATTGGATCTTAACGGCCAGCTTTTTCCCTTCCGAGGTAGCCTGATGAACCTGCCCAATGGAAGCCGCATTCACCGCAGATCGGGTAAAGGTATCGAAAACCGCTTCTGGTGCCTTTCCAAAATACTTTTGAAATGTCTTCACCACCAAGGGATAGGACAGTGGTGGTGCACTGTATTGGGCCATGGAAAATTGCTCCTGATAGGCCCGGGGCAAAAGGTTCTTGTCCATGGACATCATCTGCGCCACTTTCAGGGCACTGCCTTTTAGTTCACTCAATGAACCATAAATATCCGTCGCATTTTCATTGTCCAATTGTTCGCGGGAATGCTCAGGATCCTTAAACTTCCGAGCATAATGCTTCACGTAATTGCCTCCGACTTTTGCGCCTGTTTTGATAAACTTCGCAGCCCGCTGGACCTTGCCCACGGGGATACTGACTTGCTCTTTCTTTTCCACTGGTAAACTTGGTTAACGGGATTGATACAGGAATTTGGCAAAGTCCACAAAAGTATCCAGTGCGCTTTTGCCCATCAGGTCAAAAGCCAAGTTCACGGATTTCTCAATGGCTTCATCGGTCTTTTCAAAACCATCCGATTGATCCTTCACCCAAAACCTAAACACAAACATCACTTGCAGCCATATGGCTTCATCGTACTTATCACTTAGGTAGGGACGCTTGGCGATCTCATCGGTCTCCTCTCCTGCTGCCAGCACCCCTTGAATATAGGTTTTAAAATCACTCCGAAATCCTTTCAGCTCTTGCGGTAACGACCGGCTGGGCAGCTGATGTTCACCATACAACACCAACAAATAGCTTCTATGATGCTTTAATTCTTCGATCCAGGTATAAAAAAATGCCAACAGTTTCTCCCTTGACGAATAGGTATGATAAACTTCCTGGGACTCAAGTGCCTCCAGCGTGACTTGGAGTATACGTTGCCAGATGGCTTTCTTCACGGAGGTAAAACTGGAGAAAAATGCGTAAAAATCTGCTTCTTTCATTTTCAGCTCCTTGGTAAACTTGAAAACCGAGGCAGGAGATTTGCCATGCTCAAGAATGTACCCCTTAAAAGCTTCCATTATTTTTGCCCGCTTATCCACTTTTGCCGGTTTCTTTGCAGTTGTTTTTTCCATAGTCTTTTGTATTTACTCATAAGTACTAACACCAAAACCAAGCTGCAGGTTTTAGTTTTGATTGAAATATCCCGTATTTTTAGCGACTGGAAAAACCACCATTTGCCAAAACCTGTACTATTCCTTTTTCCGTATATGCATGAAGATAAAGCCACTATGAAAAGAATCCCCCTGTTGTCTTTTATTGGAGTTATTACCCTTGTTACCTTGGCCATAACTTCCTGTCATGATGACCTGGATGATCCGCGCTTCACCGATAGCATGGTCAAAGCTGGCATATATGCCAGCATGGCGGAATGGTACTACTGGAATGATAAGATGCCTGCCAGAGTGGACTTTGATGCTTATCGGAACTATGAAGATCTTTTGGACGCCCTAACATTTAGCGAGCTGGACCGGTGGTCGTATTTGACGACGCCAGATGCTTTTGACAAGGCCTTTACAGGCCAAAATATCGGTCATGGCTTCGGCTGGGGACTAGCAGAAGACAGGGACCTCTACCTTACATTTGTGTACAATGACGCTCCTGCAGGCAAAGACGGGTGGAAAAGAGGCTGGAAGGTCATCCAAGTAAACGGAAAGCCTGTCGCGGAATACAAAACAAATACCGGTTACGATTTCCAACTTGGCCCTGCTGAAAGTGGCACTTCCAATTCTTTTACATTTGAATTACCCAACGGGACAACGACCACTCGGACAATCGTAAAAGCCGCCTATCAGTCCAATTCCATTCTGCACCAATCCATCATCGATGTAAACGGAAAGAAAACCGGCTACCTTGTTTATAACAGCTTTAAGGCCACAGCAGGACTCAAACCCACCCAAAGCCAAGAAGTCGAAGAGGCTTTTAACGCACTGGAAGAAGCTAACATTTCTGAGCTGATCATTGACCTGCGTTACAATGGCGGCGGTTCGGTTCGGGTGGCCGAACAGCTCATGAACAGGATCGTCCCTCCTGCTGCAGACGGGACCATCATGTATACCAACCAGCACAATCACAACAAAACCGATATGGATAAAAGCGTCCATTTTAGCAAAAAAGGGAATATATCCCTTGACCGTGTGATTTTCATTACCGCAAGAGGCTCAGCTTCTGCCAGTGAGCTTACAATCAACTGCCTCATGCCTTATATGGAGGTAAAACTGGTCGGTCAAAGCACCTATGGCAAACCTGTAGGAGCTTTCCCTTTATCTGACTTTAATAAAAACCTAAAGGAGCGTAACGTAGAACTCGTCCCCATCACCTTTTCCACTGCCAATGCAAACGGCACAGCCGAATATTTCGATGGCTTCCCGGTGGATTACGAGGCCATTGACGGCGTTTCATATGATTGGGGAAACATCAATGAACCGCGACTAGCAGCTGCATTGCATTATATTGAAAAGGGAAGTTTTCCAGCCCGCAGCAGAAAACTTCCCTCTAAAACATCTTGGGTGATGATCGATGATTTCGAAGGCCTTGCCAAAGAATTTCCGGCGTATTAAAAAATAAGTGGATGCCATCGTGAAATGTCATTCGCACAGCCACTGCACACATGGCCCCAAAAATGACCTAATGCAGGATTAACCCTTATGGCGCTGGATAAGCACATCCATCACCTCATCCAATTCATAGCCTTTGGCCTCCAGCAACACCAAATAATGGAAAAGCAAATCTGCCGCTTCTCCCATAAAAAGGTCCTTATGATCATCTTTCGCCTCAATGACAATTTCCACTGCCTCTTCTCCCACTTTTTGAGCTACCTTGTTGATGCCCTTGGCAAAAAGTGAAGCGGTGTAAGACTTATCGGTAGGGTTATTTTTACGGTCTTTGATAATGCTCCTTAACTGATCGATAAAGGCCGTCTTGGAGGTATTTTTCTCATCAAAACAAGTATCCGCCCCAGTGTGGCACACTGGTCCAACAGGATCCGCCTTGATCAAAAGCGTATCGTTATCACAATCTACTTTGATGGATTGGACATGCATAAAATTACCGGATGTTTCCCCTTTCGTCCATAGGCGCTGCTTGGTCCTGCTGAAAAACGTAACCTTTCCACTCTCCTGGGTCTTCTGAAGCGCCTCCTCATTCATATACCCCAGCATCAACACGGCATTGGTAGTGGCATCCTGGATAATGGCCGGAACCAGTCCGTTTACTTTATCAAAATCTATTTTTAAATTTTCCATTTGCTTGATTGTCCGTAATTACATTAAATTCTCATGGTCACCCCTTCTCCGGCCAAGTAATGCTTCAGCGCTGGAATGCCTATTTCCTTAAAGTGAAAAATGCTGGCGGCCAAGGCAGCATCGGCCTTTCCCGCGGTAAAAACACTTTTAAAATGTGGCATGGTCCCTGCCCCGCCAGAAGCGATGACCGGAATGGTCAAGGCGGCAGAAATCTCGCTGGTCAGCCCATCGGCAAATCCTGCTTTGGTCCCGTCATGGTCCATGCTCGTCAAGAGAATTTCACCTGCTCCCCTGTCTGCCACCTCTTTGGCCCAAGCTTGGGTTTGGAGGGTGGTAGGCTTTCGGCCACCATGGGTGTGCACGAGGTCCACTCCATCTACGTTTCGGGTATCGATGGCCACAACGATACATTGGCTGCCAAACTCGGCAGCCATTTCATCTATGACTTCAGGCCTTTTGACAGCTGCGGAATTAATGCTGATTTTATCCGCACCGGCGTTAAGCAATACTTTGACGTCCTCCACTGTGGAAATGCCCCCGCCGACCGTAAAAGGAATATTAATGGCTTTGGCCACCCGGGTCACCAATTCCGCCAAAGTCTTTCGCTTGTCTACCGTTGCGGTGATGTCCAAAAACACCAATTCATCTGCCCCTTCATCAGAATAGACCTTGGCCAATTCCACCGGGTCACCTGCATCGCGCAGGTCCACAAAATTCACTCCCTTCACCGTACGCCCTTCTTTGATATCAAGGCAAGGTATTATTCTCTTTGTCAACATCTAATTAATCAGTTTCGGTTTTTGGGCCGCTTCATCAACCATGATCATGGTGAGTTCGGCTACCGCGATAATTCGTTCAGGATAACCTTATTAAATTGCTGTCTTCACAAACTAAAGCCATCATTTATTCTTTTATCAGTCTGCAAAAGTGGCCAACTCCTCCAAGCTGACCCTTCCTTCATAGAAGGCTTTGCCGACAATCGTACCAAACACTCCGATCTTTTCCAGCACTTCCAAATCCCTCACTTCGGCCACTCCTCCACTCGCGATCAGTCGAATACCGGGGATTTCTTGGATAATTTCCCGGTACAAGTCCACAGATGGCCCTTGCAGCAACCCGTCTTTGGCCACATCAGTACAGATGACATAACGGGCACCTTTGGCATGATAGTCCTTGATGAAATCCACTACATCGGCCTCAGTGGTTTCTTCCCAGCCGCTGATCGCAATCTTTCTATTCTTGGCATCTGCGCCGAGGATAATCTTCTCGGATCCGTGCTTTTCTAACCACCCCTCAAACAGGGCTGGATTTTTTACCGCTATGCTGCCTCCAGTGACTTGGCTGGCACCGGCATCGAAAGCCATTTGAATGGTCTCATCTGATTGGACTCCGCCGCCAAAATCAACCTTTAGGCTCGTATGGGAGGTGATGTTTTCCAAAACCGCCCTGTTTACGATCGTTTTGGCCTTGGCACCATCCAAGTCTACCAAATGCAGCCGCTTGATTCCAGCTCCCTCGAATTTTTTGGCCACCTCCAACGGATTGTCGGCATACTCTTTTTTCTGGCCATAATCTCCTTGGGTCAAACGCACACATTTCCCTCCGATAATATCAATTGCAGGAATGATTTCCATGATTATAATTTCAAGAAGTTGGTTAATATTTTTTGTCCCGAGTGACTGCTCTTTTCCGGGTGAGCCTGCATTGCATAGAAGTTGTCCTTCTGTAACAAAGCACTGAAATCTTCGATGTAATGGGTTTTGGCTACGGTAAATTCAGGGTGAATTTCAGCGAAATAACTGTGGACATAATAAACATAATCATGCGTATTGATCCCTTCTAAAAGCTGCCCTTGAGTCTCCTGAAGGCTATTCCAACCCACATGGGGCACTTTATCCGCTGGCGGAAACTTCCTTACTTTCACAGGAAAAACCCCCAAGCATTCGGTATCATTTTCTTCAGAATATTCGCACAAAAGCTGCTGCCCAAGGCAAATGCCAAAAAAAGGCTGCTTCAGGTCCTTGATCAGCTGATCCAGGTTTCGCTCACGAAGGTACCGCATGGCAGAACTGGCCTCCCCTTGTCCGGGAAAAATCACCTTATCGGCCTTTTTGATCTCCTCCACATCATCGGTAAGGTTGGCGTTGATGCCGAGCCGCTCAAGCGCATAAAGCACAGAGAGCACATTCCCGGAATTATATTTTATAATGGCTACATCCATTTAATTTACTACTACTTAAAAGCTAAATAGACCTCAAATTCCCAAAGGAAAATTTGAGGCCTATCACTTAGGTTTGTGAACTTTTTGATCTGACTGTACAAGCATAGAATCACTTGTATTTTCGCGTCTCAAAAATAAACATTATATCCTATTTTAGAAGGCATTATCCAATCTATTTGGCAGAAAGGTCAATCCCCAAAACTTCAATCCAAATCCTTAAGGCTCTTTCTCAGGGTCTTCATTGGCTATCAGCTCTTCTGCCAAGACACGTTCAATCTCAGGAATGGAATTATAGAGCTGCTCATAACTTTCTATCACGTAATACTTGTCCTGAAACTTATCCTTCCAATAAGGGGTCTGCATGATACTTCTCACATCGTAATCACGGTGCTCAGGGTCATCCGAAAGGCTAAACTTGGTTTCACCCGCAGAACTTAAAATTCCTGCACCGTAAATCTTTAACGCACCGTTTTCCCTGATCAATCCAAACTCTATGGTGAACCAATAAATTCTGGAAAGCAAATGAATCGCCCATTTATCATCAATGTACTTGAGTGCAATACCGCTTAGATCCTGTAAAAAATCCACATATGGCTGATTGGTCAGCATAGGCATATGGGCAAAGGCATCGTGAAACATATCCGGCTCTTCCAAGTAATCGAGCTGTTCCATTTTCCTTAGCCAAGTGGAAGAAGGAAACCGCTTATGGTTCAATAAGCCAAAAAACAAATCATCATCAATCAATCCCGGCACCACCTGAACACCCCAGCCCGTAGACTTGCTCAGGATTTGGTTCACCTCGGAGAAATTAGCTATCCGATCAGCCGTAAAGTTGATTTCCTTGATACCCTCCAGATATGCCTTGGAAGCTGCATTGGGAAGGTTGACAATTTGCCTCTCATAAAGGGTTTTCCATACAGCAAAATTCTCTTCCGTGTAGGCATCATAATCCTGATGCATTGCTTTTAATCTGGGGTCCTCGAAGACCCATTCAGCTGATTTACCTGCCATTTTATATTTGGGTTAGTTTATAATATTCTACGAATTCTCTTTCATGGGGTTAAAAACAAAAAGGCCTAACCCCGTTTAGGATTAGGCCTTTCATTATCTTTTCAGTAAAGCTCACAGCATTACACCTAATCCTTTTCGGGGAGGAAATGGTAGTAATAGCTGTAATATTTTACGGATAGGTTCTTCATCTTGTGCGGTAAAGATAGAAAGATACTTTTTTTAATCAAAATTCCTTGTTTCAAAATTAAGCAAGATCACCTTGTACCGTTATCGTCCTACTCAAAATGGATCAAACCTGACTACAACAGATCAAAGGTCTTCCGCATGGCAAATGTCTTTCTGATCTGACTTGCCAATTGGGAGCTTTGGGCAAAATCAAGTGTCTGCTGACCATCCGAGTAAGCCTTTTCGGGGATTTCGTGTGTTTCATAAATGATCCCGTCAGCCCCGGCCATTACCCCTGCCAAGGCCATCTGATGCACAAATTTACGGATGCCGATGCCATGGGACGGGTCCACCACCACAGGCAGGTGAGATTTATCTTTCAGCACCGGAACAGCATTCAGGTCCAAGGTGTTTCGGGTGGCCTTTTCGTAGGTCCTAATACCCCGCTCGCACAATATCAACTTTTCATTACCGCCTGAAAAAACGTATTCAGCAGACTGCAGCAATTCTTCAATTGTGCCGGAAATCCCCCGCTTGATCATCACTGGCTTGTCCACCTTGCCCAATTCATCCAGCAAGTTGAAATTTTGGGTGTTTCTGGCACCCACTTGGAAAACATCCACATAATCCATCATCTCTTCGATCTGCGAAACCTGCATGACCTCCGTGATGATCTTGATGCCTGCCTTACTGGCCAGTTCATGCCATAACTTCAACCCTTCTATTCCTAATCCTCGAAATGCATACGGGCTACTTCGGGGCTTGTATACGCCACCACGCATGATCTTGATGTTATTGGCTTTTAAGTGATCGATGACTTTAACGATCTGCTCTTCACTCTCGATAGAACATGGACCAGCCATCACGGCCATATCACCTTCCTTGATATACACACCATCTCCCAAATCAATGGAAGTGGGATTGACCTTCCACTTTCTGGACACCAATTTATAGGCATCGGAAACAATGTGAATATCCTGTATGCCTTCGTGGTGGCCAAATTTCCGTATGTCAAATTCTGCACTACCGATCCCTACCAAGTACGTTCCCTTTTGGGTGATCACCTCGGTAATCTTGTAGCCAATTTGATTGATTTCTTTGATCAGGCGCTCCTTTTGAACTTCGGTGATGTCCTGTTTTACTTGTATGATCATTTTTTAATGTGTTTTGAAGGTTTGAAGGTTAATTAGGGTTAAACATGGTAAGGGGTGAAGGTTTCAGCTGGAGCAAAGTGATTCACCTTTTGGTCTCACCTCATTCTTTAAACGCTTCACTGCTTGCGCCCAAGAGAAACTATCCCTGCAGCACACCCTGGATATATGTATTGATATCTGCTTTCAGGTCCTTGGCATTGCTGAGTACTTTGATAAAAGCACTGCCGATGATGGCACCATGGCTGTAGGAGGAAGCTTTGGAAAATGTGGCATGGTCTGAAATCCCAAAACCGATCAATCGAGGGTTTTCCAATTCCATGCTCTTAACCCGTTCAAAATACGCCTCTTGCTCATCTGAAATACCGGATTTCGCACCTGTAATACTATGCGATGAAACCATGTAAATAAATCCATCAGATTGCTGGTCGATTTCACGGATGCGCTCCTCGCTCGTTTGCGGAGAGATCAGGAACGTATTTCGCAGATCATATTCGTCAAACAATGCTTTGTAATCATCCTGGTATTGTTGGATAGGTAAATCTGGCACTATTAGCCCATCCACACCCACTTCATTACATTTCTTGCAAAATGCCTCTATGCCATACTGCAAAATAGGGTTGAGGTAGCCCATGAGCACCACTGGGATCGTTACCGTTTCCCGCATCTTCTCCAGCTGCTGGAACATTTTTTTCATGTTCATCCCATTTTCCAAAGCCGCTTTGTTGCTCTCCTGTATCGTGGGGCCATCTGCCACTGGATCTGAATAAGGCATCCCTACTTCGATGATGTCAGCACCCGCTCCTTCTATGGCTTCCATAATCGCAAGCGTATCATCCAGCTTCGGAAAACCTGCCGTAAAATAAATGGAAAGAATGTTTCCCTTCTTTTCCTGAAATAATTGATCTATTCGGTTCATAGTTGATTGAAAGGTTGGAAATGTTAACATTGGAAGATTGGAAACACCACTCCTCCAACCTCAACTGCCAATCTTCTTTTTTTCTTTGCGCTTAATACTTGTTAATTGCTACTCAATACCCTCCCCATTTAATATAGGTATCCAAGTCCTTATCGCCTCTTCCGGACAGGTTGATCACGATGACATCGGAAGGCTTAAATTTCAACTGCTTGAGTACAGAAAGGGCATGGGCCGATTCGATCGCTGGGATGATTCCCTCCAATCTACTCAGCTCCACTCCGGCTTTCATGGCATCTTCATCTTCCACTGCATAAAATTCTCCCCGCTTGGAATCGAACAAATGCGCATGGACAGGCCCAATGCCCGGATAATCCAATCCAGCTGAAATAGAATGCGGCTCTACCACTTGACCATCTTCAGTCTGCATGAGCAAGGTCTTGCTGCCGTGCAAAACACCTGGTGTTCCCAGGGCGGTAGTCGCCGCAGATTTCCCGGAAGCCACTCCCAATCCTGCCGCCTCAACAGCCACCAGTCTGACCGAAGGGGTATTGTAATAATGGTAAAAAGCACCAGCAGCATTACTGCCACCACCCACACAGGCAATGACCATGTCAGGATCTTCCTTGCCTTCTTTCTCTTTCAACTGGTATTTAATCTCTTCACTGATCACGGACTGAAACCGTGCGACCATCTCCGGATAAGGATGTGGGCCTACCACAGAGCCGATAATATAATGGGTGTCTACAGGGTTGTTGATCCATTGTCTCAGTGCTTCATTCGTGGCATCCTTTAAGGTCTGACTTCCCGATGTAGCGGGCACCACTTTCGCTCCCAAAATGCGCATACGCTCCACATTGGGCTTCTGCCGCTCCATGTCGATCGCCCCCATATAGACGGTACAATCCATCCCCATCAAGGCACAAACCGTCGCTGTAGCCACCCCATGTTGGCCCGCCCCGGTTTCCGCGATGATACGCTTTTTGCCCAGCTTTTTGGCCAAAATAATTTGGCCAATGGTATTGTTCACTTTATGGGCTCCGGTATGGCAAAGGTCTTCCCGCTTAAGGTAAATTTTGGCTCCATACTCCTGAGAAAGCCGCTTGGCATAATACAGGGGAGTTGGACGCCCCACATAGTCCTTTAAAAGGGCATGAAATTCATCTTTGAATTCATCCGATTCCGTGATCTTTTCATAGTTGGTCCTAAGTTCTTCCACGTTGGGGTAGAGCATTTCGGGGATGTAAGCCCCTCCAAATTTCCCATAGAACCCTTTTTCATCTACTTTAACCATAGTTTTATCAAATCCCCCATGAAGGGCGTGTTTTTAATTTTTTAATTGCTTTACAAAACGACTAATCTTGACAATGTCCTTGACTGCTGGCTCACGCTCAAACTTGGAATTGATGTCCACTCCAGCCAATTGAGGCTGCTGCTGCTTTAACCTTAAAATATCCGCAACACTCTCCTGATCAATCCCCCCACTGAGCAAGAACGGTTTGTCCAGCGGATAAGCTCCCAGCAACTGCCAATCAAACTGTTTTCCAGAACCACCATATCCCTTCGTCTCGGTATCAAAGAGAAAATAAGCCACATGGGGCTCAAAACCTTTCAGAAACTCCCAGTCTACTTCAGCCGTCACCCTAAAAACCTTGATGACATTAGCCGTGGTCTTTTGCTTCAATTCCGCTACAAAAGCCACATCCTCATTGCCATGGAGCTGGATATAGTCCAAGCCAAAACCTTGGACGGTTTCGACGATTTCTGCGACAGGAGCATTGACAAACACCCCCACCTTGGCAGCATTGGTAGCCGGAATGGCTGAATGGTCAGCCACGTACCGGGGAGATTTTGGATAAAAGATCATGCCCATTAAGTCTGGCTGAACTTTTTCGTCAAGTTCACGAATGTTGTCCGCATCGCGCATGCCGCAAACTTTCACTATCATGCTTTAAACCGTTTCTGTTTTGAAATCCGGACTCAGTTCCCGGTATTTGTTCATAAAGTTATAAGCAGCCTGATGCGGCCGGATAGACTTCATAAAGTTTTCTCCTATCAAAAAACCATCAAATCCACCCTTCTTCAAATCCACCAATGTCTGAGGATCAGAAATGCCACTTTCAGATATCTTCACAAATTTATCGGGAATTTGACCGACCAAATCATACGAAGTATCCAGGGACACTTCAAAGGTCTTCAAGCTTCTATTGTTCACGCCCACCAAATCCAAATGATCGTTCAGAGAACGGTCAAGCTCCTCCTGATCATGCACTTCCATCAGCACTTCTAACCCCAGTTTATGGGCAAAAATGGCCAGCTCCTCCAATCGTTTTGGCTCAAGCGCAGCAGCAATCAATAGGATACAATCTGCCCCTATCGATTTGGCTTCCACAATTTGATATTCATCCACAATAAAGTCCTTGCGAAGGATCGGACAAAAATTAAACTTCCGGGCGGTGATCAGGTCTTCATTGGAACCACCAAAGAATTCCTTGTCTGTCAATACCGACAGCGCAGAAGCTCCCGCCTGCATATAGCCAATGCTGGTTTTCTCCACCTTTGCGGCACTGTTGATGGCTCCTTTAGAGGGAGATTTCCGTTTGAATTCCGCAATGATACCGGTTTTGGTTGGAAGCGTCACATATTTTTTCATGGACACCACCTTGTTTTCGAAAAACACACTTCTTTCGAGCATTTTGGTGGGAACCAAGCTTTTTCGCTCAGCTACTTCTTCCTTTTTGTGCGCAATGATTTTGTCAAGTATATTCATGGATTAAGATTTTGCTAGTGAAACAGATGTTTTTGAATTGACCAATTTTTTGAATGTCTGTAGCGCTTTTCCACTGTCCAAGGATTCGGCGGCCTTGACAATCCCTTCTTCAAAGCTCAAGGACTGGTCAGCTGTAACCAAAGCAGCAGCCGAATTGGCCAGCACTACCGCTCTCTGGGCTTCTGTCCCCTCACCTTTTAGGATATCTTGAAAGATCTTAGCAGACGCTTCAATGGTTTTGCCTCCCTCAATGGATTTGGCGTCTAACCTTGGCAAGCCTATGGATTCTGGTGAAATCAGCCGTTCTCCGCTGTTGGAAATCATCTTAAAATCTCCGGTAAGGGAGACCTCATCATAGCCATCCAATGAATGTAAAATACTGAAATCTACCCGACTGTTTTGGTATAGATAGCCATAAAGCCTTGCCAACTCCAAACTGAACACTCCTACCAATTGTTTTTTGGGAAAGCTGGGATTTACCATTGGGCCAAGCATATTGAAGAAGGTTTTTACGCCCAACTCCTTCCGAATAGGCCCCACATTCTTCATGGCCGGATGAAAAAGCGGTGCATGAAGAAAACAAATCCCCGCTTCATCGAGATTTTTCCGGATCACATTGATGTCATTGGTGAAGTTATAGCCAAACTGCGCCAGTAAGTTGGAAGAGCCACAAATGGATGAAACACCATTGTTTCCATGTTTGGCCACATTTTGTCCTGCTCCTGCGACCACAAAGGAAGAAAGCGTGGAAATATTAAAGGTATCCTTTCCGTCTCCTCCTGTACCACACAAGTCCATGGCGTCGTATTCTGGGATCTCCACTGGAATACACTGCTCGAGCATCGCCTCGCGGAACCCTTCCAATTCCTCTACCGTGATACTTCTCATCATATAGACGGTCATAAAGGCCGCCATTTGGCTCTGATTATACGCTCCTGAGGTGATCTTCTTTAATGTTGACTTCGCCTCTTCCTTGCCCAGTGTCCTATGTTCAATTAGGTGATTTAGAATATCTTTCATCTGCTTAAAGTGCTTTTTAAATGGTCAAGTGGATCTTGCATGTCGACGATTCCCCGCTAAATGTGGGCATGGCTATGCGCGATTTCATGATCAAATAATGGTTTTTCCAAAGCAACGGCTTTAGAATTAGAATATGATGGTGGTTTTTTATTTCCTTGTAATTTACTGATTATGGCGCAATAATCATCCATTTATCCAGTTTTGAACGATTTGTTTGCCATGCTCGGTCAGTACACTTTCGGGATGAAACTGCAGTCCCCTTACCTTGTATGATTTGTGTCTTACCGCCATAATCTGACCATCTGGAGTTTTGGCAGTTATTTCCAAATCGTCAGACAAGGTGGATTCATCGATCACCCAACTGTGGTACCTTCCGATCTTAAAATTATCCGGCACGCCCTCAAAGAGCAGGTCTCTTTGGAAAACCTTCACTTCGGAAGCCACCCCGTGAACTACCTCCGTCAGGTTATTTAGACCGCTGCCAAAAGCCTCGCCAATGGCCTGGTGTCCCAAGCAAACGCCGAGGATATCTTTCTCCTTGGCATACTGCTTTAACAGCTCAGGCATGATGCCCGCATCTGCCGGCACGCCCGGTCCGGGTGACAGCAATATCTTATCGTAAGCAGCTACATCCTCTACCTTGATCTTATCGTTTCGGAAAACATCCATCTCCGCCCCATACCCCAGCTCACGGACGATATACACCAAGTTATAAGTAAATGAATCGTAATTATCGAGTACTAGTATTTTCATGATATATTAATTGAAAGATTGAAAAATTCGAAAATTGAAAAACCATCTATTTCCCAATCTCTATTTTCTTCTAATCACTTTTTTTTATTCTCAAATGCCCTTAAGTATTTGATAAAACCTTTAATTTCTTTTGAAATATTTACCAGAATGTCTTTTAAGATCAAATAATCCTCTTCGACTATCCTTCCCGCCCTATTTAAAACAAATGCCTGGCTTCTCAATTCACCAGCTGAACCTTTAGCATACTTAAGAAACCGTATAAAATCATTGTTGTTATTGTATTCAAAGCCCTCAGCTATGTTGTTTGATATTGAAATTGCAGATCCAATAAATTGGTCTCTTGATTTAAAGTCTTTCGAAAGAGGGGGTTTGTCAGCTAATTCATACACTTTTATCCCAATTTCTGCGGCATGTTTCCAAACCTCCAATTCCTCAAAACAATCAATCTTTGCCATAATTTTTTAATCTTACAATTTTCAAATTTTTCAATTATTAGACCTGCTCGGCGGCTTTGAGGGCTACACGTAAGGCTTGGAGTTTGTTGGTGACTTCTTGCAGTTCACTTTCGATGGAGGACTTGGCGACTACTCCGGCACCGGCCTGGAATCGAAGGCGGTTGTTCTCGGACACAAACGACCTGATCAGGATGGCATGGTTAAAGTCACCATTGAATCCCAAAAAGCCTATGGCACCTCCATAAAACTTACGGCTTGTGTTTTCGAGCTTGTCGATGATCTCCATGGCCCGGTATTTGGGAGCTCCTGAAAGTGTCCCGGCCGGAAAAGTATCCGCTACCAGCTGCAGTGGATTGGCAGTTTCCGGTAACACGCCCGTTACTTTGGACACCAAATGGATGACATGAGAGTAATACTGGATCTCTTTGAAAACCTCTACCTCAACTTTCTCGGAAGACCTGCTCAAATCGTTTCTGGCCAGGTCCACCAACATCACGTGTTCGGAATTTTCCTTTGGATCATCATAAAGCTTTGTCGCCAACTCGGCATCGGCCAAATCATTCCCGGTCCGCTTAAAGGTCCCTGCAATGGGATAAATCGTGGCTTTCCTACCTTTAACCACTATCTGGGCTTCTGGCGAACTGCCAAACACCTTATAGGATCCATAATCAAAGTAAAACAAATAAGGTGATGGATTCACCGACCGCAAAGCCCGGTAAACGTTAAACTCATCCCCCTTAAAGCCTGTAGTAAAGCATCTGGATAGCACGATCTGAAAGACATCCCCTTTAAAGCAGTGTTCACGCCCCTGACGGAGGATATCTAAAAACTGATTATCGGTATAATTAGAGGTTTCCTCCCCGTCCAATTTGAAGGAATACGTAGGGATATTTCGGTTGTTTAAAAGCGTTTCGATTTCTCTGACCCGGTCATCCTCTCCATTCACATGATAATCAAAAATATGGAGTTCGTTCTTAAAATGATCGACCACTATCACATTTTTATATACCGCGTAAAAAGCCTGAGGCACATTGGATTCCTTGGTATTTTCCAAGGTAATGTCCTCGAAACTCCCCACCGTATCATACTGCATGTAACCAAACAGGCCATTGGTAATGAATTTGAAATCATTGGCCTCCTCTTCAAACCGGGATGAAAATGCTTTCAGTTTATCCACCAACTTCTCCCCTTCTTTCAAGTCAAATTGATGTTTCTCTTCTTCCGGGAAAGTTTCACTTATCGTTTTTCCATCAAAGGAAAAAGTGGCCATAGGATTGAAACAAATGTAAGAATAGCTATTGTCCTGGCCATGATAATCGGAACTCTCCAGCAAGATGGGATTTTTAAATTTGTCCCTTACTTGCAGGTAGATACTTACTGGGGTAATGGTATCTGCCAGCAGCTTTTTGTACCGTGTGTTGATTTTAAAGTGTTGTCTTGTGTCCATGGTTAAACTTCGGATAAAATAAAAAAAGGCTTACTGGGGAATTCCAGCAAGCCTTATATGGTAATATTTTCACTCTTAAATATTAGGCAATGGTCAGCTGTTCTCCCCTGTCAGAAGTTCTGTTTGCCACCACCAATATTGAGTATTAAATTGTTTCATAATCTTAACTTCAGGCAAATATAAAAAGCCATTTTATTTTACAAAAGGTATTTACTTTAATTTTTTACAGCCGCAAGTTCCGCAATGGATAGTTTAAAGACAATTCCCTGATAGGCCTACGATCCATCACCCATCGCATGGTCCTAACAAATCATCAATGGGCTTCAAAATCTCTAAGGATGCTGTCGCATAAAAATGATTGCTGATGAGGTTACCCGCTCCATTTTAAAAAGCTATCTTTACGGGACATTTAAATGGGATAAGTTTTTATGGCAAAAATCGCAAAGTATTTCAAAAGGACGTTTGATGATTACAAAGTCCTGGTACAAGTCAATCCAGACGATTTAACGGGAGTGGAGCTGATCATTCACCCCTCTGGAAAAATAGAAAAGACCATCATGGAATTCGATGACGAAATCTATGATGATCTTGAAGTGGACGAATTTGAGTCCTGCAGCCCCTTAGAATTCAACATGTACCTGAAGGGACTCGCTTAACGTCTTTTCTTTACCAATTACTGATCTTGATCCTGCTCTGCACTGGGAGCAGTTTTCTTGTTCCAATAAGGGGGCAATTCCTTTTCCTCCAATTTGATCAGACGTTCGTCTTCAAATGTGGCCAATAAGTAAAATCGCTCATCCCTCAACACCCGGTAGGTTTTTTGCTTTCCCTCCAGACTGCTGATCACTGCCTCTGGGTGGACTTTCAGAAAATCACTTTCTTCCATGCCTACCTTATAGTTAGGCGCGCCTTTCATGGATGAACAGCTTCCTACAAAAAGTGCAAGCGATAAAATCGGTAGAATAAATAGTAATTTTTTCATAATTCTTAAAATTGATATTCAACGATTGAGCTGCAATAATATTGCCAATTATATTTTTCAATTGATTTTTAAGGCGTTAATCTAATCCGAAATATATTTTCGTCCAGAGTTTTGCTAGGGAAAGTTTTTGCCGTACCTTTGTACTCAAGCGGCACGACCAGCTCCTGCCAAATCCCCCAGGTCCGGAAGGAAGCAAGGGTAGGCGGTTGTAGCGGTGCGATGCCGCTTCTTTTTTTACTTTTTTAATAAATGTAAAAAATACATTTATTATTTTTGACCATCTTTCGAAATAAACACCTAACTTTACATCCCATAAAGGGAACATGTGATTTCGGCCTTTTCCTGCACGTTCAAAATATAGAAAGCCAGGGGTTCAGGCAAGATTCCATGAAACAACTTACGTTAATACCTGAAGAATTGTATTTACAGCCATTGTCCATTAACAAACAATGGCCAACCATATTCATCAAAACCAAAAAACCGTTTTACAAATGAAATTCTTTATTGACACCGCCAATCTAGATGAAATCAAAGAAGCCTATGACCTAGGTGTACTGGATGGTGTAACCACTAACCCTTCCTTGATGGCCAAAGAAGGCATCACAGGAGACGAAAATGTAAGGGCTCATTACAAAGCCATTTGTGACATCGTGGATGACAAAGTAAGTGCGGAAGTAATTTCCACTGATTTTGAAGGCATCATCAAAGAAGGTAAGGAACTTGCCAAAATCGACGACAAAATCGTCGTAAAAGTCCCTATGATCAAAGACGGTGTGAAAGCAATCAAGTACTTTAGTGAAGAAGGTATCCGTACCAATTGCACATTGGTATTTTCACCAGGCCAAGCCATTTTAGCGGCCAAAGCCGGAGCTACTTATTTGTCTCCCTTCATCGGAAGATTGGATGATATCGCCTTTGATGGACTGGAACTGATCGAGCAAATCGTTCATATCTACGCCAATTACGGCTATGACACTCAGGTGCTGGCCGCTTCTGTCCGACACACCATGCACTTGATCAAATGTGCTGAAATCGGCGCGGATGTCGTTACCTGTCCACTTAACGTCATCACTGGTTTGTTAAACCATCCGCTTACAGACGCTGGTCTTGCCAAATTCTTGGCCGATCACGCCAAAGCAGCTGGAAAATAAAACCACTAAATTTTATATTTTTCCACCATCCTTTCATCATTTGATGTTTAGGGTGGTGGTTTTTTATAATAACCCATTTTAAATTGGCATAATATTTTTATCTCATAGCGTTATCATTTAAATTTCGCTTTCAAATCACAGCCAATTATTCTTATGTACATCATCAAGGTCAAGGGCAAAGCCAAAATACCGGATTACATTCAAATCAGGGACGAAAACTTTGTGCTTGTGGCTTATTTTAGAGCTGATCGTCCGCTAAAGAACCTGGAAAAATTTGGTTTGGAAGGGAAAGAAGAAGAAATGGAGCGCTTGATCAAAGCCCTTCCATTTGGTAAATTACAAAAACTAGAACTGTAACGCGCACTATGGTATTTTCCAGTGAACCGGTGGTCCGCCTTGACAAGGCTTGCATCTTCCAAGGCATTACTGCGATCCTGCAGGATGTCACCTTTGATATCGAAAAAGACGAATTCGTATTCCTCATCGGCAGGACCGGAAGCGGAAAAAGCTCTTTGCTGAAAACCCTTTATGCCGACCTCCCCCTAAAAATGGGCTACGGTAAAATCTCAGGGTATGACCTGAAAGAAATCAAAACCAAGGATGTCCCTTTCCTTCGCCGAAAGCTCGGCATTGTCTTTCAGGATTTTCAGCTGTTCACGGACAGGACCGTAGCCGAAAACCTCTACTTTGTGATGCGTGCGACGGGCTGGAAGGACAAAGCCAAAATGAAAACGAGGATGGTTGAGGTCCTCATGCGGGTAGGACTTGGCGGAGCAGCCACCAAAATGCCCCACCAGCTCTCCGGCGGTGAACAGCAGCGTGTGGTCATTGCCAGGGCCTTGTTAAACCATCCCTCTATCCTATTGGCCGATGAGCCCACAGGAAACCTTGATCCAGAAGTAGCCGATGGCATCTTCAAACTTTTTCAGGAAATCAACAAACAGGGAACGGCAGTACTCATGGCCACTCATAACCATGATTTGCTCAACAAGTACCCCTACAGGATTCTTAAATGTGAAAAAGGAAAACTGCTGGACTCCAAGACCACAGAAATCATCAAGTAAAAAAATATTAAGTGCACGGCACGAAGTATGAAATGGCTTGGATTATGCTGAATTGGGCGTTTAAGGAAGCAACCACCTGAACCATCCCTACCTTCTGCACTTCCCCAATAAGCCCTCGTTTACAACGAGCAGCTTTCCGAGCGAGGCATTTGTAATGCTCTTGGTGCTGGAGGATGAGGTCATGCTCTATTGCCGATAAATAGGGTTTAGTAGGGCTAAATGCCCTGTTTTGCTCAAATTGCCCATTTCTCACCCTTGTAACAACACCAGCCAGGCCTCTTCTACCCTATCCGCTGCCAGCAGATCCTTGGCATACTCATGGAGGTTAAAAAGCAAGCTCTCTTCATCATTTTGGAAGCGTACCAGCATCTCCTCAATTTCTGGCCGCATAGCGTAATCTTGGACTGCCCCTTCATCGGGAAGAGCTTCTACATTCCCCAGCTTGCCCAGGTCATTGCCCGTCAGCACCACACTGTGCCTTACCTTCTCCGGTAGTTGATCAATGCCGATTCCCTTGGTCTTAATCGGCTTCTTCACTTTAAAAAGAGCATTTCCATTGGCCCTGCAATACCAGTCTCCCCCCATTCTGGCCACCGCATCCAATTTATCTGGGGCAATCTCCCCTCCTTCAGTTAGAATTGTCTCGTCAATATGTATCAAAAGAATCTCACAAATCACCAAATTGGCCGCTCCGCCTTCTTCTCCTATGGGCCGTATTTCCAGCACCTTACATTCAAAGGCCACTGGAGCTTCCTTCACCCGCGGAGGCTTTACGAAAACCGACCGTTCTTCTGTCAATCCTGCTTTTACAAATTCATTGATCCCCCGCTCATACTCCGTACTGGCCAAAGACATTTGTTGGACCATTTCATAATTCACGATGTTAACCACCACTTCGGGCACTTCCGAGACATTTTCCAAGGTGTGTTTGGTGGTGTTGTCGCGAACTCGCCGAGAAGGAGAAAACACTAAAACGGGAGGATTGGACCCGAAGGCATTAAAAAAACTAAACGGGCTCAAATTGATCTGTCCGACACGATCGATGCTGCTCACAAAAGCGATTGGTCGCGGAGCAATGGCTCCTAACATATAACGATGAAAGGTAGCGGTGGGAACTTCTTTGGGAGAGATTGTTTTTATCATATTTATAGTATGAATTTTGATCAGTACTTTCCAAACTACCGGTCATAAAGTAGAAACCCGTAACTTTGGCAAGCCAGAATGGTTATCAAAGTTTAATTTAATGAAAGATAGCCTTAAATAAAATAACCTTATTCCAGCCCAGATGAAGCGAATACTTTTAATGCTGTCCTTACTGATGTGGTTCATGATGATGAACACTCAGGTCACCCAGGCACAGAGGATTTCAGGAAGCTCTACCTTGAAGATAGATGACAATTTGGACGAGCGCATATTTTCCATCGGCCAGTTGGAATTTTTCGAAGACACCACCAACGCCCTGGTGTTTGACGACATCATTCAGCCAGACTTTCAAGAAAATTTTAAAATCCGGCCGTCTTTTAACAAGAATAAATTCGATATCAACCATACGTATTGGGTCAAGCTTTCCATCGATAAGACCCCTGAAAGCTCCAAGAAGTGGTTAATGGAGTTTTATGACCAGACGATCGACGTCGTGGAGGTTTATGCGCCAGATGGAGAGGGAGGATTTGAGGAAATTATCATGGGAGATGCCATCCCTTTTGACTCCAGGAATTTTAGCCATAAGAACTTTGAACTGTTTATTCATAATAACAGTGAAGGGATCAGCAACTATTATGTAAAGATCCAATCCCACCAAAAAGCAGACATCCGGATCGCCATTCGTTCTGTCAATCGCTTTATTTATTATGCGTTAAACGAGTATTTTGCCTACGGGGTCTTTTACGGAATGATTTTGATCATTGGTCTTTACAACCTCTTGGTCTACACGGTAATCCGGGAGATTAAATACCTTTATTACACCTTCTATCTCATCAGTGTGGGCATTTACGCACTAAGCGTGGATGGCATCGCATTTCAATACCTATGGCCAAACTTTCCCAAATGGAACCAGATCGCCAATGGCGTCTTCAGCTACTCCATCGTCCTATGGGCCATATTGTTCTCGATCAAATTTCTGAACACCCGCTTTCGATCACCAAAAATCCATCAGGCCTTAATCGTCATATTGATCATAAAGTCGATTATCTTTCTCATCGGCCTTTTCTGGGACCCCAAACTTTTTGAGATCAAGTATTATGACATTATCCCCTTCTTCTTCATCTTTATCGCCAGTGTTTACATTTGGTCCAGGGGATACAAGGTAGCGCGATTTTTCGTGATCGCCTATGGCGTGCTCTTTATCGGTGTAGTGGTCAAAGTACTGGTCAATGCCGCCATAATACCCCATATGACACTGGTCTATTACAGCCTTCACCTGGCCTTTTTGGTGGAAATGCTGCTATTGACCTTTGCGTTAGGAGACCGCATCCAAATCCTGAAGGACAATAGAGACCGGGCAATGCGCAGGACCATTCGGCAGATGGAGGATAATTTTGCCCTCAAAGAAAAAGTGAACAAAGAACTGGAACTGAAAGTAAGCGAACGAACCAAGGAATTGGCACATAAAAACAAGCTTTTGGAAGATTACAACCAACAGCTGACCGAAAAAGACGAAGAAATCAAGCGCATCAACTCCCTTTTGGACCGGGACAACTGGAAGCTTAAAAGCAGCATCAAGGAGTCTTTCCAGGCACGACTGAGCAATAAACTGCTTTCGTTCGAGGAATTTCAGAGGATCTTTCCAGATCAATCAGCCTGTTTACGTTATTTGGAAGAATTCAAATGGGGCCAAGGTTATGAATGCAGGCATTGTGGAAACACCAAAAGCTCCAAAGGCCCCAAACTCTTCACCCGTAGGTGCTCCAAATGTGGCCATATCGATTCGGTCACCGCTGGGACCATTTTTCACGGTGTCAAATTCCCGCTTGAAAAGGCTTTTTACATCGCCTACGAGCTGATTGCCAACACCGAAAAACGCACATTGGAGCAATTAGCGGAGTTATTGGATTTACGTAAAAACACGGTTTGGAATTTTCGCAAAAAGACCCGTCAAAATATCGAAGCCCATAATATCGAGCATCCACATTGGGATGATATCCTCCTCATCATGCCTAAGGGGGAATTCAGGTAATCGCATCAGCATACTACTCGATATAGTATTTTACCGTTACATTTCCTCGTCAAACCCTCCCCAATAAGTAAAATAGGGGGTTTTTATTGATACTAAACCATGAATTTAGATACTAATACGACCCCTAACCCACCCTGAAAAACACCAAGATTTTAACATTTTTTTGTCTTCTCATTTTTCTTTCTTCTACCTTTTCGACTCCAAACGAGGCAACATGCAAACGTTTGAATTTTACCTATTTTAAAACCCAAAATATTAACACTTATGATTAAGCTTTTACGCATAAGTAAGGAGTCATGGAAGCCCAAAGCACCTTTTTTAGGGAAGCTTTCCGTGATGATGGTCGTTTTGGTACTTTGGGCTTTTGCCAATACCGCCATGGCACAAGAAACCGAAGTCACCGGCAAAGTCCTCGACCCGTCCGGAGCGCCAGTTCCCGGAGTTAACATCCTCGAGCAGGGCACAAGTAACGGAACGGTGACTGATTTGGACGGTCTTTATTCCCTCACCGTCAGTTCACCTGAAGCCACCTTAAAATTCTCCTTCATTGGCTTCGAACCGCAGACGGTCCCGCTTAATGGCCAAACCCAATTGGACATTACCATGCAAGAAGAGCTCACGGGGCTGGAAGAAGTCGTGGTCATCGGGTACGGGGCCCAAAAGGAAAAAGAAATGACCTCTGCCATCACCACCCTTAAGACAGAGGATTTGGTCAAAACCCCTTCATCTAACGCCATGCAGTCCCTCCAAGGGAAAGTGGCCGGCGTGCAGATCGTCAGCAAGGGTGCTCCCGGTGCTTCCCCAACAGTAAGGGTGAGGGGGATCGGATCCTTTGAAGGCGGTGGTGCGCCATTGTATGTAGTAGACGGAATGTTTTTTGACAATATTGACTTCCTGAACTCAAACGACATCAAATCCCTCTCCGTCCTGAAGGATGCCTCTGCATCCGCCATTTACGGCGCCCGGGCTTCCAACGGGGTGGTGCTGATCGAGACCAATTCTGGCGAATACGAACAAGAAGCTAAAATCGAGTACGATGGATATTACGGCATCCAAAACCCGCAAAATATCCTAAAAATGGCCAACAGCCAGCAATTCGTTCAGTATGTAAACGAAACCGGTTCGGCAGCCGACATGGCCTTCGTGAACAATGCCATGCAAGCTTACGGAAGAAGTCGGATTGACCCCAGCATCCCTGCGGTGAACACCGATTGGTACGATGAAATCATGAGCACCGCTCCCATCCAGAACCACACGTTGACCTTCTCAGGAGGTAGTGCCAAAACACGCTATTCGATCGGTGGAAGCTACTTTAGCCAAGAAGGCTTGCTTAATGAAACCAGAAACGAATACGAACGGGTAAACATCCGCGCCAATGTGGACTCCAAAGTCAAAGACTGGATCACTGTAGGAGGTAACTTCACCTTCAGTACGGCCAAGCAATACGTAGGCTCAGATGCCGCATGGTTCAATGCCTATTTCGCCGTACCTATCCTACCTAAATATGATGAGGATTTTGGCGCCAGTCCCATCCCTCTTTCCAATGCACAGCGGCTAGGGTACCGAGGAAGACAAAACCCTTTCTACCCGCTGCAGTACAACGATAGCAGAAACAAGGTGAACAAGATCAACGGAAACCTTCATGCTGAGCTCACCTTTATCCCGGACAAGCTAACCTTCAGAACAGCCTATAATTACAAACTGGATATGATCAATGCCCGCAACGTGAACTTCACGTATAATGACGGTGTACTCAACCCACTATCCAGCATGTCCAGGACGAACAGCCTGTATTTTGACCAAATCATCGATAACTACATCACGTACAAGGAATATTTTGGTGACCATGGACTTACCGCTACTTTGGGACAGTCCTTCAGAAGCGAAACCTTTGAGAGGTTAAATGGCTCCCGAAACGATCTGGACCCCAATCCCACGTTTGAAAATGAGGAACTATGGTACCTAAACAACGGCCAGGCCAATGACATCAACGCCGCTACGGATGATGGCAGCCGAATTTTCTACCTTTCTTATTTTGGTAGGTTGGCCTATAATTACAAGGAGAAGTACCTACTTTATGCCACCTACAGAAGGGATAACTACAATAAATTCCAAGTAGACAGTGAAGACTTCCTCACTTTTGCAGCAGGATGGGTAGCCACAGAAGAAGAGTTCTTTGACGTTAAAGGCATAGATTTCTTGAAATTTAGAGCCTCATGGGGTCAATTAGGTAATGATGGCATCGATCCTTCCGTGGGTCAGCCCACTTTGGAGGGCACTACCACTGCCATCAACAATGTACGGGTACCGGGCTTTCGCCTGAATCCTACTTACGACTTGATCAATCAAGTAGAGACCACAGAGGAAACCAATTTTGGCATCACGGCAAAATTCTTCCAGAATAGGCTTTCCTTAGATGCGGATTACTACATCAGAAACACCGAAAGCTTAGCTGTCACCGTATTGCAGCCGCTCTTCAGGGGCTCGGTGAGAAGAAGTGTGGGCGAAATCCAGAACAAAGGATTGGAAGTAAGCCTCAACTGGGAAAACCAAGTAACAGAAGACTTCTCCTACTTTATCGGAGGAAATTTTGCTACCCTTCAAAACTCGGTCAAAGACTTGGGCGGCCCCAGCTATCTAAATGCCGGTTCGGCGGAATTTCGTCAGCGCTCCATCATTGGCCAGCCTTATGAAGCTTTTTATGGCTATGAAGTGGCCGGTGTGTTTCAAAATGAAGCAGACATCGCCAACAGCGGCTATTCAGAGCAATTCTTAGCCGATAATGATTTGGTGCCGGGAGACTTTATGTTCAAGGACCAAAACGGTGATGGTGTCATCGATGACCTCGACAGGGTCGTTTTGGGTTCCTATTTGCCAGAGCTCACGTATGGTGGAAACCTAGGTTTCCGGTATAAGAACCTGGATTTTTCAGTCCTTATCCAAGGGCAATCTGGCCATAGCATTTTGAACCGTAAAAGAGGCGAAGTAATCTTCACCAATGACACCAACATCGATGCAGAGTTGGCCACCAATTTATGGCGGGGCGAGGGCACATCTAACCGATACCCATCTGCTGCTGGACTTCGCAAAGGCTGGAACCAAAACTTCAGTGATTATTTCGTCGAAGACGGATCCTTCTTTAGGATCCAAAATGTACGCATGTCCTACTCACTATTGGATAAGGAAGTGTTGGGGCTGATGATGCCGGAGACGCGCATCACCCTAACCGCAGAGCGGCCGCTGACCATCTTTAACTACAACGGCTTCAATCCAGAAGTGGACAACGGCATCGACCGTCAAGTATACCCGATTCCAGCCGTGTACACCGTAGGCCTAAACCTTAAGTTTTAAAACCCATAACCGAAGTAACGTCATGAAAAAATTACCATATAAACTGACCACCTTGGCCATGGTTTTATCCCTTATGGCCACCGTATCCTGCAGTGAATACCTTGATGCACCGCTGGAAAACAAGATTTTGGCAGAACAAACCGATTATAGCCAATCCCAAAACATGATACTCCTGCTGAACGGAGCCTACTCGGAATTCTATGGATTCCAATGGGAAACCTTCCCGCTCATTTCGGTTAGGGGCGATGATGTCGACCCTGCCGGTGATCAGCAGGTTTTGTTCGATACAGATGAGTTCAATTATGGCAGAAGCTTTTGGATTTATAATTCCACGTGGCTCAACTTCTATTCCGATATCATGTATTGGAACGGTGCCATTGAAGAGATCCAAAAATACCAAGAAGCAGGAGCAAGTGCCTCCAACGCAGCCCAATACATCGCTGAGATAAAAGTCATGAAAGGCTATAACCTCCTGCAACTGGCGAGGCTTTGGAACAATATCCTTATTCCTCCTTCCTCTGACCCAAATGATCTCTACGAGGTAGAACTTACCCCTTTCAATGAGGTCATGCAGTACATCTCTGATCAGATGGACGAGGCCATGCCCAACTTGCCCAATGTTCGTCCAAACCAACGCACAGACATCACTGGGGGCGTTACCCGCTATACAGCCCTCGCGATCAAAGCATTGGCAAACTTGGAAATGGGAAATTACCAGGCAACAGCTGAGGCGACGGGACAAATCATCAGCAGCGGGGAATTTATGCTAGAGAATGACTATTATCAGCTTTTCAAGATTCCCGGCAAGCTGAACAATGAAAATCTATTGGAATTCCAATACTCTGATTTTGGAGCGGAAAGCGGGACTTCTGAGAAATTCCCTTGGCAAGTTTATGGTCCGCAGGCAGTGGGCTGGCAACCAGCCGTACCAGGATCAAGCGGCGGATGGGGATTTTGGGAGCCTACCGAAAAATACGTCAAGTTCATGCTGGACAGAAATGACCGGAAGCGACTGGAAACCACGGTGCTGTTTACGCCGGATGGCATCAGTGCCATCGAGGCAGATCCCGATTATGCTAATTTGCCTAACTGGGTCACCAATGTCACCCCTGATGGAGACACCTTTGGCAATGCCCCTCGATACAACTTCCTCAGTGGCAAACATTACTTGCCCACCACACAGCTGACGCCAGGGAGATTCAATTATGGTGAAAACAAAAATATGATCGCCATCCGGTATGCCGAAATCCTATTGGTTCATGCGGAAGCATTGGTAAGTGGTGCCTCCAGCAGTGTCATGTCTGCAGATGAAGCAGTCAATGCCGTAAGATCACGGGCAAATCTAACCCCTCTGAATGGTGTCACCCTGAATGAGGTGCTGGATGAGAAATTTGCAGAATTTGGCATGGAATGGGGCGTGCGCTTTTTTGACTTGGTAAGGCACGGCCAAACCAGTGAGCTAAACTATGAAGGGCGCTCCTACCAAGAAAGTGACAGGTTTTTACCTTACCCGTTAGATCAGGTAGACATCCTTCCCCAGCTACAAGAAGCTAGCAACCAATAAAAGCAGGTAACACACAAACCCAAAAGACATGAAATTAACTTCTAAACTACTTATAGCAGGTCTTATGGCAAGCAGCATTGCCTGCAAAGACGGTTATATTGATGATATAACGCCGGTTCCTCAGGGAACGGACGAAACCCCTCCTGAAGTATCCATTAACTTTCCCGAACCAGGTCCCTTGACCTGGGTTCCCGAGGAGGTCATGGCCATCAATATTGACTTCGAAGTGACCGATGACATCGAGATCCAAGACATCATCGTGACATTGGATGGAAATGAAATTGGCAGTTTTGCCGATTTTAAAGACTACAGAAATACGGCTATCAAACTGCCGTACGAGAACCTGACCAATGGCGATCACCGCCTTACGGTCACGGCCAATGATTTGTCTGGAAAAACCACTACAAACACGGTGGATTTTGAAAAACCAGAGAATTACATTCCGCAGTATGAGGGAGAGATTTTCTATATGCCCTTTGATGACGCTTATCTTGACCTGGTCAGTGTGATGGAAGCCACGATCGTTGGAGAACCTAGTTTTGCAGGAGAGAGCGCTGGTGGTGCCAATGCCTACAAAGGCGCGGCAGATTCATACCTGACCTTCCCCACCACCGATTTAACCAATGCTGAGTTCAGTGCTTCCTTTTGGTACAAGGTCAATGCAGCACCTGACCGAGCAGGCATCCTGGTCATTGGTCCTCCAGACCAAGCCAACCCAGACGCCCAAAACAACCGTACCGCTGGATTTAGACTTTTCAGGGAAGCCGCAGGAAGCAACCAGCGTATCAAACTAAACGTGGGCAATGGTACAGGAGAAAATTGGTTTGATGGTGGTGCCAGCGCAGACCTTAACCCCAGCAGTGGCGAGTGGGCGCACATAGCCATTTCCATTTCAGGGACGACCTGCGCAGTCTACATAAACGGAAACCCCGTTAGTCAAGGAGACTACCCGGGCATTTCTTGGGAAGGATGCGACATCCTTTCGATTGGCTCTGGTGCACCGCGATTTACCGGTTGGGGACATTTGTCTGACAACAGCTTTATTGATGAGCTGCGCATTTTTGACAAAGCCCTCTCCCAAGCCGAAATCCAAGGCATCATGGATGACGAACAGCCGTAATATTTTAGTATATCAGGAGGGTTTCGGCAATGGAACCCTCCTCTATTTCAACTTCAAATGTTCCTTCCATCAAACCAAAAGTCAACTTAACGAAGGAAACTGCACTTGGAAATTCAAATAGCATCATCAATGTCCAACCCACGGCTATCGCCACAAGTTAAAACCGCATAAATTCAAACTGATTGAATACCATAAAACGTCTTCTATTCATCAATATGCCCAACGTAACCCGAACATTACTTTCCCTGCTACTTTTTTTGAGTATAATTTCCTGTAGAAAGGATGATGACATGCTCGTATCGCTGGAACTTACAGGTGCCCATATTGGAGCGGAATCCTTAGATCCAAATGGCATCACCAGTGGCATTCCAGTGGACAGGGCCATAAGCCTGACGTTTTCCCATCCCATCAGCAAACCGTCCATTTCAGGAGCCGTGTCGCTGAATGACGACCAAGCACCTGTGGAATTTTCCACCAATTTACTTTCGGATAACAAGACCCTTACCATCACCGTGGCAGGCACCCTTAAGACCAGTACGATATATGAGCTGGAAATTCATGACTCACTCGAGGCTAGCGATGGCAGCTCCTTTTCGGGAACCGTATTCAGGTTTGAAACGGTACGGGGAACCCTCCGGGTGACCGAGGCGTCCATTCCAGGGAGCGACACCACTCGCACCAGCAGGATCCAGCATGTACCGACTGCTTTTCAGGCATCATTATCCTTTAACCTTCCCTTAGACGAAACTACTTTTCAAGAGGCCATTACGATGACTGGTCCAGCGGTCTCTCCCTTAGCATTTGAATTGGGCAATAATGGTCAAACAGTTACGATAAAGACGACAACCGCACTGGCTCCATTGACCCCTTATACGCTAAGGATTTCAGATAAACTAAAAGGAAGTAATGGAGAAAACTTCGCTGGGAAAAATCAAATGTTTTATTCTGCTGTAGACGAAACACCAGCATTTCCAGCCCTATCAGAAGAGGCCTTACTGACCAAGGTCCAACATCAGACTTTTCGGTATTTCTGGGACTTTGCCCATCCGGTAAGTGGACTGTCGAGGGAAAGGAATACTTCAGGAAATACGGTCACCATTGGTGGCTCAGGCTTTGGGGTGATGGCCTTGATAGTAGGTGTGGAGCGAGGCTTCATCACCCGGCAGGAAGCGATCACCCGATGGAATAAGATCGTGGATTTCTTGGCCTCTGCTGACCGCTTTCATGGGGTTTGGCCCCATTGGATGAATGGTGAAACCGGCAAGACCATCCCTTTCAGCACCAAAGACAATGGCGGAGACCTGGTCGAAACGGCATTTATGATCCAGGGATTATTAACGGTCAAGGCTTATCTTGACGATCAAGCTCCTGAGGAGCAAATGCTGATCAATAAGATCACCGCCCTTTGGGAAGCAGTGGAATGGGACTGGTACACCAAAGACAATGGCCATGTGCTCTACTGGCATTGGTCGCCGAATTACGGCTGGGAAATGAACCTCCCCATTCAGGGCTACAATGAAAGCCTCATCGTGTATGTGCTGGCAGCAGCTTCTCCGACGCATGCCATCGATAAAAACGTTTATGATACTGGCTGGGCAAGAAATGGGGATATCAAAAACGGTAACAGCTACTACCAGCAAACCCTACCACTGGGCAAAGAACTGGGTGGCCCGCTCTTCTTTGCTCACTATTCCTTCTTGGGGCTGGACCCAAGAAACCTGACCGACAAGTATGCCAATTATTGGGAGCAAAACCAAGCCCATAGCCTGATCAACCAAGCCTATTGCCTGCAAAACCCGAAAGGCTTTATTGGCTATTCTGACCTGGTTTGGGGACTTACTGCGAGCGACAATCACAATGGATATAGCGCCCATTCTCCCACCAATGACCTGGGAGTCATCACTCCTACTGCTGCCCTGTCTTCTTTTCCCTATACTCCGGATGCATCCATGAAGGCCCTCCAGTTTTTCTATTATAAACTTGGGGATAAGCTTTGGGGAGAATACGGGTTTTATGATGCCTTTAACATCACCGAATACTGGTATGCAGATTCCTACTTGGCCATTGACCAGGGACCTATTATCCTTATGATTGAGAATCATCGAACAGGTCTGCTGTGGGATTTATTTATGCAAAACCAAGAGGTGCGCAATGGATTAGATCGATTGGAATTTAATTATTAGGCCGATTTCCCCTCGATGAGTCATTGTTTGCGAACGAAATAATTGAATGAAACGACCAACGATTCAGTGAATTGAAAAGAACACAAAAAAACACGCTATGAAAAAATATATCCTTTTTCTAATGGCCATAGGTGGCTTAATGATGGCCTTCAAGCCTTCAGGAAAAACACCTCCTCCACACCATACGGATCCTTATACACAAAAGGCTGATTCCGTGTTAGCTTTGATGACGTTGGAAGAAAAAATCGGTCAGCTCAACTTACCAGCGGCTGGTGATTTCACGACTGGGCAAGCTTCCAGCTCCAACATTGCCGAAAAAATCAAAGCCGGAAAAGTGGGGGGACTGTTTAATATCAAGACCGTTCAGAAAATTCGGGACGTACAGCGAGTGGCTGTGGAAGAGAGCCGACTAGGCATTCCCTTGCTCTTTGGGATGGATGTGATCCATGGATATGAAACCATCTTCCCCATTCCCCTTGGGCTTTCAAGTACTTGGGACATGGAATTGATCAAAAAGTCCGCTCAGCTAGCGGCCAAAGAAGCCAGTGCAGACGGCATCAACTGGACCTTTTCTCCCATGACCGACATTTCCCGCGACCCTCGCTGGGGCCGTGTATCCGAGGGAAGTGGCGAGGATCCATACCTTGGAGCCCAGATTGCCAAAGCCATGGTGGAAGGCTATCAGGGAGATGATTTGAGCCTTAGCCACACCCTAATGGCCTGTGTAAAACACTTTGCCCTCTACGGTGCACCAGAAGCTGGAAGGGATTACAACACCGTGGACATGAGCCGTCAGCGGATGTACAACGAATACTTTCCGCCCTACAAAGCCGCCGTGGATGCCGGCGTGGGCACAGTGATGACCGCCTTTAACGAAGTAGAAGGCATTCCGGCCAGTGCCAATAAGTGGCTGATGACGGAGGTTCTGCGTAACCAATGGGGTTTCGACGGCTTCGTCGTCACCGACTATACCGCCATCAATGAAATGACCGCCCATGGTATTGGAGACTTGAAGACGGTTTCAGCCAAAGCCCTCAAAGCGGGCGTGGACATGGACATGGTGGGAGAAGGATTCTTGTCCACCTTAAAAGCCTCCCTGGAAGAGGGCACCATCACCGAAACGCAAATTGATGAAGCCTGCAGAAGAATTTTAGTGGCAAAGTTCAAATTAGGGCTGTTTGAAGATCCTTACCGCTATTGTGATGCCGAAAGAGCGGAAACGGAAATATTCAATGCCGAAAACAGGCAGCTTTCACGAGAAATTGCTGCCCAGTCCTTTGTCTTGATGAAAAACGAGGGCCAGGTACTTCCCTTGAAAAAGACAGGCACCATCGCCCTGATCGGGCCAATGGCTGACAATGCCGAAAACATGACCGGAACTTGGAGTGTGGCGGGCAGGTTTAAGGAATCCATTTCCCTGAAGCAGGGCATCCAGCACGCCGTGGGAGACCAAGTAAAAATCATTGAAGCCCGTGGCGCAAACATCGTCGCCGATTCCCTATTGGAATCTCGGGTAAGCGTCTTTGGCAAACCCACCTACCGGGACCAAAGGCCAGAGGAGGAATTGATCGAAGAGGCTTTGGAGGCTGCAAAAGCCGCAGATGTCATCGTAGCTGCCATGGGAGAATCTGCCGAAATGAGCGGTGAATCTTCCAGTAGAAGCACCATTGAACTACCCGAAAACCAACGACGGCTGTTAAAAGCCCTGGCCAAAACAGGAAAGCCCGTCGTGATGGTGCTTTTTTCAGGCCGTCCCTTGGCCATCCAATGGGAAGCTGAACACATCCCCTCTATTTTGAACGTATGGTTTGGCGGCAGTGAAGCGGGTGATGCCATTGCCGATGTCCTCTTCGGTGAGGTAAATCCTTCCGGGAAATTGACCATGACCTTCCCACAGAACACTGGGCAAATCCCCCTTTATTACAATCATAAAAATACCGGCAGGCCACTTCCAGAGGGCCAATGGTTTCAAAAGTTCCGCTCCAATTTCCTGGATGTGCCCAATGCCCCGCTTTTTCCTTTTGGCTATGGATTGAGCTATACGGAATTTGACTATGGGGATATCACCCTCAGCACCGAGAAACTCAGCGGTCACCAAACCCTTTATGCCACCATCACCCTGACCAATGCGGGGCGTTTTGATGGTAAAGAGGTGGTTCAGCTGTATGTCAGAGACATGGTCGGAAGCATGACCCGCCCGGTGAAGGAACTCAAGGGCTTTCAGAAGGTATTCCTCAAAGCAGGAGAAACCAAAGAAGTTACCTTTGAACTGACGCAAGAAGACCTTAAATTCTATAACCACGACTTGGACTTTGTGTTTGAGCCGGGGGAATTTGAAATCATGATTGGCACCAACTCCCATGATGTAAGCTCCATGAAAGTGAATTGGGAGGAATAAAATCACGACTATGCAAAGCCACCATAAACACCTCATTTTACTGCTGCTATCTATATTGTTCATGGATACCGGCAGGCTTTTGGCACAAGACAAATCGTTATTTGAAAAACGGGTCTTTGTGAACCAGAAGGGCGACTCATTGCTGTACAGGATCCTATATCCTGAGCACTATGACCCTGGCAAAAAGTATCCCTTGGTCCTTTTTCTTCATGGTGCAGGAGAACGCGGAAATGATAACGAAAAACAGCTCACCCATGGTGCTGATCTCTTTCTTACACCTGAAAACAGGGCGCAATTTCCAGCAATAGTGGTCTTCCCTCAATGCCCCATGGACAAGTACTGGATAGACATCAGTATCCGCAAAGAACTGTTTGGCAATGGAGACCCTGACTTCAGCCAGTCAGTGGAAAAGCCTTCCGAACAACTTGACCTGGTCAATCAGCTCACGGAAAAACTGATCAAGGAAGCACCGATTGACAAAAAGCGGTGCTATGTGATGGGACTCTCCATGGGAGGTTTTGGCACCTTTGAAACGCTGGGCAGATGGCCGAAAAAATATGCTGCGGCCATTGCCATCTGTGGGGGAGGCAATCTTTCGCTGGTTCCAAAGTATGCGCACCACACTTCACTTTGGATCACGCATGGCGGCCTTGACGACATCGTCCCTCCCGAGCTCTCCAAGAGGGTGTTTGACAAACTCAAAGCCGAAGGGGCTGATGTGAAATATAACCTTTACCCCGAAGCCAACCACAATGCCTGGGATCCGACTTTTGCAGAACCCGACTTGTTGCCGTGGCTATTTTCAAAACATAAATAATCGTTATGACCATGAATAAATTCTTCCAAAAGCATGTGCACTTCTTGTTGGTGTTTTCGGCCATATGGAGTTGTACATCCAAAGAAACCACTCAAGAGAGCCCCGTAAAGGCCACAGGGTATGCCCGACATGTGGAACTCACCTGGCCAGCGCAAGAAGGGGCTAAAGCGTACGAAATATGGGTAAAAAACTCCGGCAAAAACGATTTTAGTAAAAGGGCCACGGTAAAGGATACCCTTTACATGGATTTCGTAAATGACCTGGGCAACAACCTGGAACTGAGGTACCGCATCACCGCACTCAGCCAAGGTGGAAGCTCCTCGGAAATCGGCACCCAGCAAGTACTCACCAAAGACCTGACCGACGAGCAACTGATCGATATGGTTCAGTATTACACCTTTCGATACTTTTGGGAAGGTGCCGAGCCCCATTCCGGTATGGCACGAGAGAGAATCCACTTGGATGGCGACTATCCTCAAAACGACCAAAACGTCGTCACCACGGGAGGCACCGGCTTTGGCATATATGGCCTGCTGGCCGGAATTGACCGTGGCTGGATCAGCCGGGCAGAAGGCGCCGCGAGATTTGAGAAGATGGTCAATTTTCTCGAAAAAGCTGATCGTTTCCACGGAGTATGGCCCCATTGGCTGCATGGTGAAACCGGCAAAGTCAAAGCATTCAGTGAAAAAGATGATGGTGGAGACCTCGTGGAATCTGCTTTCCTCATGCAAGGTCTTTTGGCCGTAAGAGAATACTATGAAGATGGTACTGAAAAGGAAAAAGCCATTGCCACTAAGATTGACCAATTGTGGAAAGAAATGGAATGGGACTGGTATACGCAAGGCGGGCAAGATGCCCTTTACTGGCATTGGTCTCCCAACTACGGCTGGGAAATGAATTTTCCGCTAGAGGGCTATAATGAATGCCTGATCACTTACATCTTGGCAGCATCCTCTCCCACACATCCAGTTCCTGCCAGCGCTTACCATAAAGGCTGGGCAAGAAGTGGCGGCATCAATACTGATGTGGAAGCCTTCGGTTATAAGCTGACCTTAAAACACAATGGCGCTGAAAAAATGGGTGGTCCCCTCTTTTGGGCACACTATTCTTACCATGGGCTCAATCCCAAAGGCTTGAAAGACCGTTATGCAGACTATTGGCAGGAAAACAAAAACCACACCCTGATCAATCGCGCTTGGTGCATCGATAACCAAGATGACCATAAAGGCTACGGGGAAGACCTCTGGGGCTTAACCGCCAGCTATTCGGTCAACGGCTATGCAGGGCATCGCCCAGGACATGACCTAGGAGTGATCACGCCTACTGCTGCGCTGTCCTCTATGCCCTACACACCTCAGGAATCACTAAAAGTGCTTAAAAACCTCTATTATAACTATGGCGACAGAGTGTTTGGCCGATATGGTTTTTATGATGCCATGAGCCCAGAAGCCAACTATTATCCAGAAAGGTACTTGGCCATTGACCAAGGGTCTATCGTGGCCATGATCGAAAACCATCGCTCCGGCCTCGGATGGAAGCTCTTTATGGGAGCACCAGAAATTAAAGAAGGATTAAAAAAGCTGGATTTCACCAGCAATCCCTGAGGAAATCCGCAATATTGAACCCGCCTATTGAACCTATCATCCCGGCACGGAAAACGTGCTGGGATTTTTTATTCCAATGCTGCCTCATTCCTGAATATGCAATAGCCAATCGATTACGGCCTGAAATTACATCTTAACGATCCCCAATTCATAAACCGGATTCAAGGATTTCCAAACAATCGTCCAAATCTCCACCTTTGGTATGGACACATTCGCAAAATTCAAATCCTGCCGTCTCGTTCGGGCCTCCAACAAACTGTGACTTACAGTCTTTCAGGGAGTTTCTGGGCATTACTTCATAACCATACCGAAAGAAAAGTACCACCAAGACCATCGTGGCCACAACTCCTGCAAAAAAACGCCATGGAAAACGGTTACTGTTTTTTGCGGGCTTGGCAAACATCCCCCAAGTCGAATCATGCTTTATGGGCAAAATAAACCTGACCTTGTCATAATTCCATGCGAGCAAGTAAAGGTTTGCCAAGACCATCAGCGGTGCCGTAAGCAACGAACCTTCAAACCGCACGGCAAAGGAGAGAATACAAATATTTAAGATAATAGGAAAATAGATCAATGCTCCCAAGGTCACCGTCTTGGGAATGACGAGCAATACTCCGGCAATTACTTGTGCGATTCCAATAAAGGTATAATAATATCCTGTATGGTACAGTGCTTCCAAATAAGCCCCCATGGGATGAATGGCAGAAAGTCCACTGGCAAAACGCTCATCCAAAATTTTCACCATCCCGGCCATTATAAATCCAAAGGCCAAGCTCAGCCGGCAAAAAATCGAAAAGTACCAGTGCCACCGGTTTCCTTTGACGTGAAAATAAAGCTGATCGATCCGTGATAATGTGCTCAATGGAGGAGAAGTTTTAATGATCCGAGGAGAAAGATAATGCTTTTTATGATTTCAAAATAATCTCCCATTCCGAAATTTCACATGGCAAAACCCATCTCCCCTCCCACCATCTAAACATGCAGAAAACCTCGTTTATCCACTCAGGGTTCCCCCCTTCCGTGCGTGTCCTATTACTAACGAACACTAAACCAAAAAAAGACTTTATGTATCCATCCCTTAAATTTGTCGACACTGAAAATTCACGCTTTTTCAGCACGCTTAAAGGACGAATCGACGATTATTTTCACACTAACCAACTGTCCAAAAAGGCCAATACCGCCATGGTAGCCAAAACAGTAGTATACCTCATTGCTTTTATAGGTCTCTATGGACTGATCATTTTGGAAGTATTTTCGCCACTTATCACGCTATCATTGGCCATGCTCCTTGGTGTGACCATGGCCTGCATTGGATTTAACATCTGCCATGACGCCTTGCACGGTGCTTACTCTACCAATTCGAAAGTCAATAAATCCCTGGGCTTTTTGTTTAACATCATCGGGGCCAGTGAGTATGTGTGGCGCATCACCCATAACAAAATCCATCATACCTATACGAACATTATCGGCCATGACGGGGACTTGGAGGTAGCCCCTGGGCTGATCAGGCTTTCCGATAAGGACAAAAAGAAGTCGGTTCATCGCTTCCAGCACGTGTATGCTTTTTTGCTATATTCCCTTACTTCCTTATCCTGGTTTTTCAGAAAGGATTACCTGAAATTCTTTCAAAAAAATATCGGCGCACACACCAACAAGCATCCCAAAAGGGAATATTTCAACCTATTCGCCTATAAAGCCATGTACTATACCCTATTCATCATCATCCCTTTGGGGGTCATGGACATTGCCTGGTGGCAGTTTTTGATAGGGTACCTGTTGATGAATTTTGTGGAAGGCCTGGTCTTGGGGCTGGTATTCCAACTGGCCCATTTGGTAGAGGAAACGGATATGCCCTCTCCAAAAATAAATGAACCCATCGAGGCTGCTTGGGCGGTGCATCAAATGAGGACCACGGCAAATTTTGCGGTGGACAGCAAAACAGCCACTTTCCTATGTGGAGGGCTTAACTTCCAAGTCGAACATCACCTTTTCCCAAACATCTGCCATATCCACTATCCTGCCATTTCGAAAATCCTTCGTAAAACAGCCGCAGAATTTAATATCCCCTATATCAATAACGGCCCCTTTCTTACGGCATTGGGATCCCACTACCGGTTTTTAAGAAAGCATGGACGTAACTAAACACCGGATTATCATCCATTGCTGCAAAGGAGAAAATCACTTCAATAGTGAGTGTGGAGAGCAGAATGCTAAAAACGATAGCCTACACCAAACTGCACACCGAACTCCGTCAGCTTCTGGTGATGGGGGGTGTTTTTATGAAATGGGATCAAGGCGTGCTGCTTAAAATTGGGATTGATAAAAAGGGAAAAATGTTGAAAAGCATATTTCCCTCCAAATCCCAAGCTATATCCAATTCCTGGTTGCTTATCGATGAAGCTTGGATTGTCAGCCCCATCAAAATCCAATATGGGACCTCCATTGACAAAGAAATGTTTCCAAAAAGTGTAATGTGCATAGATGGGAACTGAAATAAGATGATAGTCCTCCTCGTTCACCGTAACCGGTTCACCCCTATATTCCGGATGGAATATGGCTGTGCTACTAGAATAATTTACGCCAGATTCGATGGAGAATCTCTCAGAAATACCTTTTAAGTATCTAATGCCGAATTCCTTAAAATTAGCATTTTCATAACTTCCACCTCCATCCATTGCTGGGTAAACATAGTCAGCGCCAGCTACACCATAATAAATCCTCACTTCATCAGTGCTTTGTGCTTGGAGACAAAAAGGTACCATTCCAGTAATAATCATTAGAAAAATAGCGGTAGCTTTTACATACATAGCGAGTACTTTTGATTAAAGCCAAAAGGTAAGGCATTTTATGTCAACCTGAAATACCCCATTGTGGGTAGTTTGGAATTTATGGTAACCTCCAAAGCTATCCCCACATCAAACATAACATGCCATTAACATCCAATTAACCTTAAAAAGGTACTTTTGATAGATAGTAAGCAAGGAATTCCTGCTGTATTGCCCGCGGCAAGGAATTAAAATCACCGGAAGAGCGAAGCACATTTTATCATTTTAATTGCAATGTACTATGGGAATCATGTTAACTGTTGTCATCTTGCAGGCCTTGACCAGTGGGTTACTGATATACCTTAACAAGCGGTACAAGGGAGAGGATCTGTACCTGAGTCTTCTTTTTGGAATCATCGCCATACACGTTTCCTACAAAGCCCTGCTATACTGGCTGGTGGATGATATGGAGGTATTTGACAAGCTCCATGGCTGTTTCTCCCTACTGTACGGCCCTTTGCTTTACTTCTATGTTCAATCCATTCGTAACCGACCTATTTCATCTGCACAAATTATTGTCCATGCTTCTCCATTTTTTATTGGCTTCGGGCTCAATATCATGATGGTGATGCTGCTGATGATTCAAGAGACCTCTGCACTCATCATGGAACTGTACCATCAAGGAGTCATCATCAGCGTATTTGTCTCCTTTTCCGCATACAGCCTGTATTCACTTTATTTGCTCCATCACACTTCAAACAACAATGCCATTTACCGGCAAAAAGCCACCATTGCCCGGCTGATTGCCGCTTGTAATCTCCTGCTATCTTTTTTGGTGGTCTTTGGATGGGTCATGCTGATTTGGGACGTGCAATTTCCGGTCTCCACACGATACATTTATTACTTTTTGATGCTGGCCTTATTTTACAGCATCATCCATATCCGCACAAGGATGCTCCTACATGCCAAGCCAAGTGAAACTACCTTTCCTAAAATCTCCATCCAAGCCCAAGAAAAATACAGGAACTCAAAGGTCTCCGAGGAGGAGCTCGCTACCATTCTCGATCAGATCAACAAGGTTTTCAAAGATAAAAAGCCCTACCTTAATCCGGATTTTAATTTGGACCAATTGGCAAAGGAACTGGATACTACCAAGCTCAAAATCACCCAGGCCTTAAATCTCCATCTCGGACAAAATTTTTACCAATATGTCAATTCTGCCAGGATAGAAGAATCCAAAAACCTTCTCCAGCAACCCAACGAGGATAACCTCACGGTGGTCGGCTATGAAAGCGGCTTTAAATCCAAATCTACCTTCTATAAATACTTCAAAGAGGCTACTGGCTGCAGTCCTAGCGACTATAAAAAGTCTCTGCAGGTCAACGGATAAGCCTTTACCTGAGCCATTTTACTTACACTCGATCGAGCCCTATTCCTCGCCATCTAAGCATGACGAAGCAATCTCGTATACAAAGCGAGATTGCTTCATTGTATTGCTCCTTGCCCCTCGCTCCCTTCGGCTTCGCTCAGGGGGCGAGAGGACGGAGGAAGCAATCCCGTATTGAAATCAGTTTATGATCGAACTCAGGTTATTAAACCTTCAAATTGAACACCAAAATCTCCCTCAACCCTAAAATTACCTGTCATTCACTTTTTCATAACCATTTCATAACAAACCAAAACCAATTGATTTACAAATACTTACATTACAAGTTATATCTAGAAAGTACGGATAAATTTACGCGGACGACTTCCAGAACTACATACAATAGGTTTGTTGAAAAATTAATCAAGCACATGAAAAAACATTTACCATTAATCTTGACATTACTGATTTGGGCGACGCAGGTCATGGCCCAAAATCAGGCATCTTTGTCAGGAAGTGTATCTGACCAGACTGGATACCTTCCTGGTGTTAATGTATTGGTGATGGAAACCAGCCAAGGTTCCCCCACTGATTTGAATGGGAAATTTGAAATTGCCAATCTCCCTGCTGGCAAGGCCACCCTCCGCATCAGTTACTTGGGATTTGAAACCGTCACCAAGGAAGTAGAGCTCAAAGCAGGATCCAACAGTGTGGGTGATATCCAACTGACGGAAGCATCGGGAGATCTGGAAGAATATGTGATCCAAGGCACCATGGTTCCTTCTCAGCTAAAGGCCATCTCGATCAAAAAGAACTCCCTTGCCATCATGGATGTCATTGCGGCTGATGCCATCGGCAAACTCCCGGACAGAAATGCTGCCGAGGCTGTTCAGCGCCTCCCTGCTGCCAGTGTCAACCGCTACCACGGCGAAGCCAATCAGGTCAGCGTACGTGGAACCCCTTATGCTTGGTCTTCCACCCTCTATAATGGCACCAGGTTGCCAAGCTCCAACTTTAATGGCAACAGGAATGCCCTGCTGGACGCCATCCCCGCTGAAATGATCCAGTACGTGCAGCTTTCCAAGGCCATCACGCCGGATATGGAAGGGGATGCCATCGGAGGCTCCATCAACTTCGTCACCCGGTCAGCTCCTCAGGATCGGATGCTCAATGTGAGTGCCGCCGGTGGATATAACCAAAAATCCCAAAATGGCAGCTATAATGCCTCTATCGTGTACGGGGACCGCTTCTTTAACGATAAGTTCGGCGTCATCCTGGCCGCTTCCATCTGGAACAGGAATTTCTCGTCAGACGAAATTGTATTGGATTATAACCTGAACAGTGCCGTTCCTTCAGAGCGTTACAGCATCAATACCATGAATGCCAAAAGGTATTATGGCACCCGCCGCACTACTGCGCTTAATGCGGCCCTGGAATATGAATTCAACACCGATCATAAGGTTTTTGCCCGTATCGTCCAAGACCAGTTTGATGACATTCGACCGGTTTATGAAGCTTATTATGAATTTGACGCAAATCGCTATCGCTATAGCAACAGGGAGTCGGAGTACCGCACTTACCTAAAAGGATATGAATTTGGCGGCGTACACCATCTTGCTACCAATTTTAAGATGGACTGGAAGCTATCTTCCTATGAAAGCTATTATAACTTGGACACTCCGCCCAACATGCCAAGTGACCTCAAAGGCTTGCCCATTGCACAGTTTTATCAAAACCTTGAAGGGGACTTCGGCGGACGCTCTGCTGATGGCCGTGTTTACAATGTCTTCGATGCGCCCGATGGCAAAGGAATCACCCCGCTCAATTTTGATCCGGAGCTAACCAATGAGAACGACTTCATGGATCCCGATAGGCTGACCTTACAGCAATTGATCATTTACCAGATCGACCAGCGTGACCGAGACCATGTTGCACAGATGAACTTTACCTGGGATGTAAATCCTAAGTTTAGCCTAAAAGCAGGTGGAAAGTTCAGGTTTAAGGAAAACGAAGCCCAGCAGACTCCTGCGGTATTCCTTCCAAATGCACGCTTGGGGATTCCAGGATCAGCCCCTTTACGTACCCTTAGCGAATTCCAGCGTATGGATTTCCCTGCCCCCGGGACCTTTTTCCAAGAGCTCAACGGCCAATTTGATGGTTTGGCCATCCGCCCCATGCCTCAAGACCAAACGTTTGAAATTTTCTCTCCAGAATTTATGGCGGAGAATGACATCAACAATTATTCTCCCGCTTCCAACGCCACGACCACCTATGAAGGCACCGAGGACGTGTATGCCGGATACATCATGGGCACGTATGACCTCACGGACCAAGTGCAGGTAATCGGTGGGTTCAGAAATGAATTCACCAAACTCACCATGAACAGTTTCGCATACGACGATGAAACAGACGAAGTCAGCCCTGTCTCCAGGGACAATGATTACAATGCCTTTTTGCCCATGTTTCATGTCAAATATAGTCCAAAGGAACAAGTAAACTTGCGCGCTGCTTATACCCGGACATTCAGCCGACCAAACTTCGGAAGCCTCAGCCCATCAGAAAGCATCGATACCTCCACAGGCATCCCGCGTATTTCCCGTGGAAATACCGAATTGCTCCCTACGTTTTCCAACAACTTTGACCTGATGGGAGAATGGTTTCTGGAAGACATTGGGATGATCACAGCAGGTGTCTTTTATAAAGATATTGATGATTTCATCTTTACCGATCTGTCTGCCGAAACCATTGAGGGCACCAATTACCTGGTTTCCCAGCCTAAAAACCTCGAAAGCGCCTACTTGATCGGATTCGAAATGGGCATCACCAAAAGGTTTAGCAAATTGCCCGCCTTCTGGAGCGGATTTGGTGTGGATGTCAATTACAGTAGGATTCATTCCGAACTGGAGGTTCCCAGATTGGACGATGAAGGAAACATCACCTCCACTGACATCACGACCTTACCTACCCAATCCAGCAACCTGTTCAATACCGCTGTGTTCTACGAAAAAAGTGGACTGATGCTGCGATTGGCAGGAAACTTCAGGGGAGCATCCGTGGAGACCATCAACCAAAACCTTGGCCCTGACTATTATGTCCATGTAGACAATAACTTCACCGTGGACTTCTCTGCTGCCTATTCGATCACAGATAAGATCAAGGCTTTTGCTGAAATCAGAAACCTGACCAATGAACCTTATGTGCAATACCTCGGTGACAACAAGGACCGCATCACTTCCAGTGAATGGTACTCCACCAATGGACAAGCCGGAATCAGATTTATCATTTTCTAAACCAATTACCATGAAACCATTAAAAACAATCCTTGCGACCGCAGCCTTATTGACCTCCTTTTCTACTTATGCCCAGAAAAACCTGGGATTGGAAGCCAGCCCCAACTTCCGGGAATTGGGAGGCATAGAAACAGCGGATGGCAAAATCCTCAAAGATCACCTGATCTACCGCTCAGGAAGTTTCAGCAACTTGCCTGAAGAGGACAAGGAAAAGCTCGCAAAAACCGGGATCACCACTGTCATTGATTTCAGATCTGACTACGAGATCAAGCGTGAGCCGGACGATATCCCTGCCTCACTGGATGCCGAATGGATCAATAGCCCCATAGGCAATATCGATCCTAAGTCCATGCAGCAGTTTATGAAGGCCCTTACCGGTCCTTCCTTTTCTACCGATCAAGTGGATTCCCTGATGATCGCGGCCAACAAGGGCTTTGTGGACAATATCACAGACTTCAAGCCTTTATTTGACCATCTCTTGGAAAAAGACGAAGTGGTGCTGTTTCACTGCAGTGCGGGCAAAGACCGGACAGGTTTTGCTAGCTCCCTCCTGCTCTACACCCTTGGTGCTGATTGGGATACCATCATGGCAGATTACCTCCGTTCCAATGAAGCCGTGGGAAAAGCCGACCATTCCAAACTGGAGATGTACGGTATTCCCAAAGAACGTGCTACTTATATGATGGGCGTGAAAGCTCCTTATCTGGAAGCCGCTTGGGAAAGTGTCCGTGAACAATATGGCGATGTGGACACCATGCTGGAAAAAGAACTGGGCATTGGAAAAAAAGAAAAAAAACAGCTTAGAAAAAAATACCTAAGCAAAAAATAACAGTGTAAAAACTACTTTAAAAATCATCAGTCTATTTTTTCAAAAAGCAATCCGAAGATTCGGATTGCTTTTTTATTTTCAGTATGAAATTTCAAATGTAAAAAGTAGCAGAGAATCAGATATTATTATTTTTTTTATCAAACAATTGGGCAAATGAACCATCAATCATTAATTTCAAAGATTGAAATAAATCAAAAAAAACATGAAAAAATTATTGACTTTTACATTAGTATTTTTCTTGCTTGGGTTAGCAGTAAAAGCCCAATCCACCTACACCACGGCCGTCGGTCTTAACATTGATTTTGGTGAAGGCACTACCTTGGTGGGACCATCCATTAAACACTTCTTCAAAGGACCCCATGCGGGATTGGGGGAAGTCACCTTTGGCAATAACCTTACTGCCCTGACGGTCCTTTACCAATATCACGGTGAGATCGACAATGCCAATGGCCTCAAGTGGTTTGCAGGCATTGGCCCCACAGTACTATTTGGATACGGGGATTCCAGTTTTAATGTGCGTCCAGATGTTGGGCTTGATTACAAAATCCAAGATGTACCGCTCACCTTTACCTTCGATTGGAGGCCTATTCTAAACTTTGACTATGAAACCACCTTCACTGCTGCTAGATTTGGGCTAGGAATTCGCTATGCGTTTAATTAAATCGAAAAGCAGCGCTGACCGATTTCATTAAAAAATGATTTTACAGAGCATCCCATGTAGGCATAAATATCTAATGATGGGATGATAAGAGGTCAGGCCGAGCGGAGTCGAGGCGCTATGTCTAGCCTTCGACTCCGCTCAGGCTGACATCTCGACATTGATAGCTTAAAGGCGATTTCCATGCCCATTACCCCTTACCATTACTGGGCATCACTGCTGTACTTACCTCACCAAAGCCCACACGAACCCCGTCTTTCTCTGCGTAACCTCGCATGGTGACCGTATCCCCGTCCTCGATAAAGGAGCGTTCTGCTCCGCAATCCAACCGTATCGGTTTGGTGCCCTTCCAGGCCAATTCCAGCATGGAGCCGAAACTGCTCTCCTCAGGTCCCGAAATGGTTCCGGAGGCATACATGTCCCCCACATTGATATTACAGCCATTGACCGTCTGGTGGGCCAATTGCTGGGCGATGTTCCAGTAAAGGTATTTGTAATTGGAGCGGCAAACGATGGTTTCCTGTTTGCCTTCCGGCTGGATCCCTACTTCCAAATGAATGTCAAAGCCATGGTCTTGCTCACATTGGAGATAGGGCAAAAGTGGTTCCTCAGGTTTTGGGGACTTGGTCCTGAAAGGGGCCAACGCCTCAAGGGTCACCACCCAAGGAGAAATGCTAGAAGCAAAGCTTTTGCCCAGGAAAGGTCCTAGTGGCACATATTCCCAAGCCTGAATATCCCTAGCCGACCAATCATTGAACAGCACAAACCCAAAAATATGCTCTTCTGCCTCTTGGGTCCTAATGCTCGTCCCCATCTTGGTAGGATTGCTCGTGATAAAAGCCATTTCCAATTCGAAATCCAAGCGTCGGCTAGGCCCGAAAGATGGCTTTTCCGCATCGGGAGCTTTAAACTGTCCCTTCGGACGGTGGATCGGCGTACCGGAAGGGACGATGGAAGAAGCCCGTCCATGATAGCCTACCGGCAAATGTTTCCAGTTTGGCATAAGGGCATTTTCCGGATCACGAAACATCGTGCCCACGTTAGTAGCATGCTCTTTACTGCTGTAAAAATCGGTATAATCCCCCACTTTCACGGGCATAAGCATTTTGGCTTCCTTGCGATTGACCATCACTTTACCCCTTGCCCGATGGTCTTTTAAGGCTGTATTTTCTTCCAAGAGTAATTCCTGCACCATTTCCCTGACTTTGCGGGTCATGGGCTTTCCCAGTGCCATAAATTCATTCAAGCTGTCCTTTAAAAACACTTCTTCCGGTAGGTGAATGGATGAAAAAAAACCTTCGCAGAACAGGACATGTAAATCTACTATTTTGTCTCCAATGGCCATGCCGATCCTTGGAGAAAGCCTTTTGTTCCTGAACACGCCAAAAGGTAAGTTGTAAATGGTAAAATCTGAATTTTTGGGGATCTGAACCCAACTTTTCAATGGCTTCACTTTCTGCTCTTTCATGTGCTTTCATTGATAGTGGTACGGTCAAAAGGAACCTCCCTGGTCCTGGCCAGCCGTTTACATTTGCCATAACGATACACCGACACCGTATGGTCAATAATAAAGGCACGCGCTGCTACTTACAAAATTAGAATTATCCCGGTATTAAAAAACCGATCGGGCTATTGGCTAAGGGAAGATTTGCTCAATTTTGGCAATTTGTGCAAAAGTACCGGCAAGGTTCTCCCCTACTTTCGGCAAGGACGCTGGCTTAATTGTCGAGATTATAAGGTCATGAGAGATATTTCTATTATTTTTGCGCTCTGAGATAGAATCTTATTGCTACAATATATATTCAACTATGTCCTTATCCACAAAATACAATCCTGCAGAAGCCGAATCCAAGTGGTATGCATTCTGGATGGAAAATAAGTTATTCAGTTCCAAGGTAGATTATAACAAAGAGCCCTACTCCATCGTCATCCCCCCTCCCAACGTAACAGGAGTGCTGCACATGGGACACATGCTGAACAACACCATCCAGGACGTCTTGGTAAGAAAGGCCCGCATGGAAGGAAAAAATGCCTGCTGGGTACCTGGCACAGACCACGCTTCCATTGCTACTGAGGCAAAGGTCGTGGCCCTGCTGAAGGAAAAAGGGATAGATAAAAAATCCATTTCCCGTGAGGATTTCCTCACCCATGCTTGGGAATGGAAAGAAAAATACGGTGGCATCATCCTAGAACAGCTAAAGAAACTTGGCGCTTCCTGTGACTGGGACCGCACCAAATTCACCATGGATGCTGGGCTCAGTGACGCGGTGACCAGTGTTTTTGTGGACCTCCACAACAAAGGTAAAATCTACCGTGGCATCCGCATGGTCAACTGGGATCCGCAAGGTAAAACGGCCCTGTCCGACGACGAAGTGATCTTCAAGGAGGTTCAGTCCAAGCTTTATTATATAAATTACAAGATCGAAGGCAGCGAAACGGAATACTTGACCGTCGCCACTACCCGTCCCGAAACCATCATGGCCGACGTAGCGATCTGCATCAATCCCAACGACAAGCGATTTGCCCATCTCAAGGGTAAAAAGGCACTTATACCGTTGATCAATCGGGCCATTCCCATTGTCGAAGATGATTATGTGGACATGGAATTTGGTACGGGCTGCCTGAAAGTAACCCCTGCTCATGATGTAAACGATTATGAAATCGGGCTACGTCATAAGCTGGAGGTCATCGATATCATCAATGACGATGGTACCCTGAATGAAAAAGCACAAATCCTCGTAGGTGAGGATCGGTTTATCGCCAGAAAGAAAATCGCAAAGCTCCTTAAAGAAGCCGGTCAGCTTCAAAAGGAGGAAGACTACCTGTCCAATGTAGGCCATTCAGAGCGGACCGATGCCGTGATTGAGCCAAAGCTCTCCTTGCAATGGTTCCTTAAAATGGAAGACATCACCAAGCCGGCCCTAAAAGCCGTGATGGATGACATCATCCAACTCTATCCGCCCAAATTCAAAAACATGTACCGCAGCTGGATGGAAAATGTGCGGGACTGGTGCATCTCACGTCAGCTTTGGTGGGGACACCAAATCCCTGCTTTCTACCTGCCAAACGGTGAATATGTCGTGGCCAAGACCGCTGAGGAAGCACTTGAAATCGCCAACGATAAATACAACGAAAATTACGGTCTAAACGACCTCACCCAAGATGAGGACGTGCTGGATACATGGTTCTCTTCATGGTTATGGCCTATTTCGGTGTTCGACACGGATGTGTTTACTACCGGAAAAAAGAATGAGGAGTTATCGTATTATTATCCCACTAACGACTTGGTGACGGCTCCCGAGATCTTGTTCTTTTGGGTGGCACGAATGATCATCGCTGGCTACGAATACATGGGAGAGAAACCTTTCCGAAATGTTTACCTCACCGGAATCGTACGGGACAAACAAGGCAGAAAGATGTCCAAGTCTTTGGGGAACTCCCCTGATCCACTGGAGCTGATCAAAAACTACGGGGCTGACGGTGTCCGAACCGGCATGCTATTCAGCTCCCCTGCTGGTAACGACTTGCCTTTTGATGAAAAGTTGGTAGAACAGGGCCGCAACTTTGCCAATAAAATATGGAATGCCTTTCGATTGATCAAAGGTTGGGAAGTGGATTCCAATATACTGGAACACCATAATCATACGGCCATCAATTGGTTTGAAAGTCGATTTGATCAAGCATTGGAAGAAATTGAGGACCACTTTAGCAAATTCAGGATTTCCGACGCCCTGATGAGCACGTATAAATTGGTGTGGGACGATTTCTGCTCCTGGTACCTGGAAATGGTTAAGCCCGAGTACCAAAAACCGATCGACCTCGAAACGTATGAAAAGACCTTGGGCTACTTTGAGGCCATCATGAAGATCCTGCATCCATTTATGCCATTCATTACGGAGGAGCTGTGGCACCAAGTAAAAGGGAGGGATGTCAAAGATGCATTGATTATATCTTCTTGGCCATCCAAAGGTGCTTATGATGTGAAGCTGATCAATGATGCCGCACAGGTCTTTGAAGTGGTTTCACAAGTAAGAAATATCCGTGCCTCCAAAGGCATTTCTCCAAAAGAGGCGTTTGACCTCACCATCAATACTAAAAACAAGGAGCTTTATACATCCTTTGGAGCCATCCTTAAAAAGCTGGCCAACTTGAGCCAAATGGAGTTTGCTGAAAAGGTAGATGGTGCGCTGAGCTTTGTGGTCAAATCAGACGAGTTCTTTATTCCACTGAATGAACAAATAGATGTGGAAGCCGAAAAAGAAAACATCCAAAAGGAACTGGAATACACCAAAGGCTTTCTAAATTCAGTGACCAAAAAACTGAGCAATGAGCGTTTTGTCAACAACGCCCCTGCCCAAGTGGTCGAAAACGAGAAGAAAAAGCAAGCCGACGCCGAAGCCAAGATCAAAGCCTTGGAAGAAAGCCTCGCTAAACTAGTATAATGGCGCCCACGGCAACCGTAGAAAAAGACCAAAAGGAAATGCCAGACAAGGCTGGATGTGACATCCGGCCTTGTCGTTTTTATAGGGCTTGCCTTTCTTGCCTGATTTTTTTTTGCGGCAACTAAAAATCATTCAAATGATTGGTTTATTTTTACATCGGTAAAAGTACCATTTACCGAAGCAGGAATTTACCAAATGAAAAATTTAAAAATTGCCATCATAGGATGTGGAAACCTTGGACTCTCCATTGTCAATGGCTTACTGGAAACTGAAGGGTTTGAAGCGAAAAACCTCATGGTCACCAAACGACATCCTGAAAACCTTTCTCACCTTCAATCGCTCGGGGTAACCGTTACAGCAGACAATAAATCCGCTGCCAAAGCAGCAGACTTGGTCATCCTTGGTGTGAAGCCTTATAACATCCCGCATATCCTTAAGGAAATAGCCCCCGTGGTCAGTCCTGATAAACAAACCATCATTTCCTTGGCCACAGGCGTGACCCTGGAAGAAATGTATCAGCACTTACCTTCAACCACCGCTCTTTATCGTGCCATGCCCAATATAGCGGCCGATATTCAGGAATCGATCACCTGCATCTGTGGTCAAAACAGTACTCCCGAAAATGAAGACATCATAAAAGCGCTCTTCAATAGCATTGGCATTTCGATCATTATTGAAGAGCATTTGATGGAGGCAGCTACCGTTTTGGGGGCCTGTGGGATTGCTTATGTACTGCGCTTTATGCGGGCCATGACCCAAGGCGGGATCCAAATAGGCTTCGATGCCAAAACCGCCAATACCATTGTCAACCAAACCGTAAAAGGTGCTGCCGAATTATTGATCAAAAAAGGCATTCACCCAGAAGCTGCCATTGATAAGGTCACCACTCCAAAAGGCTGCACCATCGTTGGCCTCAATGAAATGGAGCACCATGGCTTCAGTGCCGCGATGGTCAAAGGAGTCCTGGCATCCTATGAAAAGATCGAAAAGTAAGCATAATAATAAGGTTTATACGCCGGTGAGTAATAGGACCGATTAGTCTTCATTACCAGTTAGGCACTTGTATTTCATGCTCTCCTCCTATTCCTCGCCTTTGTTTTCATCAAAATCAAGATGAAAAGCTTCCAACGATCTTTTGCCCTATACTATGCAGTGAAAGCTTTAAAAAGCATAGCCGAATGATAAATAGGGCACAAACGGATAGAAGAAATCACTACCAAAATAAGGTGACAAGCCAGCACGGAAGGTAAATCCACCATCTATCGGTTGCTTGCGATAGCCAAACACCAATGATCCCAGCACATGGTTCCCGTCGTTTTCTGGGTCATCATCATCCTCAAACCAATTATCCTCTGAGGAGGTAAAGGTAGCATTGGCACCTAATTCAAAGTATTTCCCATCTTGTTCATTTCCCAGCAGGTAATTGATCCCCACAGGTATCGTAAAAAGCTTATAGCTGTCATTGGCAATATAGCCGAGTCCTGCCCTGGCTCCCCATCCCTTGCCTCCTTCCTTAAATCGGGTATCATAGTTAAAGGTAAACAGGCCAGGTCCTCCGATTTCTGCATGAATATTTTCGGACCTTGGAGACTTTCGCTCTTGTGCAGCTACCTGGAAGGTCAGCACCAAAGCGATAGAAATCATCACTATCTTTTTCATCGTCATATTGAATTAGTAAATGGTCAATTGATCAAAACGCGTAACCGAAGCCGATGCCGGCAAATAGTGGCCAAAACCCATTTTGGTTAAATATAGGAGTGAGGTTTGCCCGCCAAGTAAACCCCGGCTCATCGGGAACCATGCGATAACCAAAATTTATCGTTCCCATAAAGGAAGGGGTTTCTTCCATATCCAAAATAAAATGCCAGTGCTTATCGGTTGTTTCATTGGCACTACCATTGCCTACGCTATACTCCGTTTCTTGATAATTTACCAAGGTTGCTCCAGCCCCGATTTCAAAAAAATGGTTCTCTTTTCCAAAAAGTTTATTGAGCTGCACCGGTAAAGTAAACAAAGACCTATCGGAATAAACATATCCACCCAAGCCAGCCCTCACGCCCCAGCCATCCATTTTATCCTTGTGGAACCTCATGTCATAATTCACCGAATAGACCAAGCCCATCCCTCCTAGCTCTGCATAAACTGCTCGAGTAGGGAACCTCTCTTCCTGTGCCTCCGCCATAAAAGTAATCCCAAAAAACAGCCATAACACCAGTAGTTTCCTCATCATTTACTTCGTTTAAATAGCCAGTAAAGTCAAACCATCAATCTGCATAAAAAACTTATTCAAAGGTATTTACGCATTTTCAAACCACAGAGTTAGGATCCATCCCGCCTCACCGCTGGCCGCCCCTTTCTCCAATTGGTAAATTTTAAGTAATAAAGGTTTTAATCACTTCTAAAGAAGCTAAATCAACTGTTAAACAAGCGAATTTCACTTCATTTTAGATGAGCATAATTTTTTTCATTTATTCAAAAAAAGAAAAAACACGGATCTTTTAGCTATTCTAATGTTAAAAATAAACCTGACAAAAAATCATATCGGCCATTAGAATAGGATAATTTTTGAAAACGGCTTAGTTTTATCATTCATAACCATCATCAAGCCATGTTCAAGAAACTTCTCCCCATCCTTATTTCCATTTCGATCGTCCTGGCCGTTGGCTATATGCTAGGCCCAAAAGAAACCTATAGCGATATGGCAGGAACCTACCCCAATGTCCCCGCTGATCTTCAAAAACTGGAAGCGTATATCCAGCAAAAAGAGGACACCGTAACAGGCCTCAAGCCCAACAACCAGGCACAAATCGTGTGGGCAGACACCACCAAGGCCAAAACCCCCTATTCCATTGTCTACATTCATGGATTTGGCGCCAGTCAGATGGAGGGAGATCCCGTACACCGGAAATTGGCCGCACACTTTGGTGCCAACCTATACCTTACCCGCCTTCCCGAACATGGCATTGATCGGGCAAATGCTTTTGAATACCTTACGGCTGAGAAACTGGCCGACGGGGCGCGGGAGGCGTTTATGATTGGAAAGCAGCTGGGCGATAAGGTCATCGTAATGGGCACCTCCATGGGCGGAGCACTGACGGTATTATTGGCTTCAGAGCGGGAAGATATCGAAGGAATTCTGCTATACTCACCATGCATTAGAGACAATGGCAATCAGCTAGAAGGCTTTTTCAGCCCTTGGACGGGATGGCTATTTGAGCGGTTTGGCACGAACGAAGATGGGGTGATCCTCAACCCTCGGGAAGGTGAAAAAGCTCAGTACTGGTCAAACCAAATGCACATCAATGCCTATGTTAGTTTGGCCAAGTTGGTGTACAGTAAAATGAACGAGGAAACATTCAAAAAAATAACGCAACCGTTGTTTTTAGGGTACTACTATAAAGACAAGGAGCATCAAGATCATGTCGTTTCTGTACCGGCCATGATTGAGATGTACCAACAAGTCGACACCCCTGCTCCCCAAAAAGAAAAGGTCGCTTTCCCGGAATCCGGAAACCATGTCATTGGATCAAGCATCACGTCTGGAGATTGGGAAGGAGTATTGCAATCCAGTATTGATTTTTTGGAAACAGTCGTAAAAGTACCTGCACCAGCCCAGGAAGCAGCACATCTCACCGAAAACCCTTCTTGATTTTATGCCATTATTGCCTGCTATAACTTCGCCTACCTTGTTGGTCCATGAAGCAGTTTGCAAAGCGAACATTGCCCGCATGTCCGATAAGGGCAGAAAACACCGTCTAAACCTTATCCCTCATTTCAAAACCCATCAATCCCGAGCGATAGGAAATTGGTACAAGGAATACGGGATCGAAGAAATAACCGTTTCTTCCCTCCACATGGCGGAATACTTTGTAGGACAATCATGGAAAAACATCCACATTGCTTTTCCCTTTAACCCTTTGGAGATTGACCTGCTGGAGCAATTGACACTCCAAAGCTCGATTTCCATCCAATTGGTCAATGCGCAAGTAACTCAGCTGCTTGCTGATCGTCTTCAAAATCCGGTGGAATTCTTTATTGAAATCGACGCAGGCTATGGCCGAGCCGGGATAGAAGTGAGCGACTTCGGAGCCATTGAAGCAATCATGCGCATTGCCAACAGGTCTGACAAACTTAACTTTAAGGGATTTTACATCCATGCAGGACACACCTACCATGCTGATCCAGCCGGAATACACCGTATTCACGAGCAAACCAAATCGGCCTTAAAAATGCTGAAGGACAAGTACTTTGATGAATTCCCCTCCTTAAAGACCAGAATTGGGGATACTCCTAGCTGTTCTCTCGAAAGCGACTTTGATGGCGTGGATGAAATAGGTCCCGGCAATTTCGTTTTTTACGATCTCACCCAAGTGCACATTGGGAGCTGTAACAAATCCGATATCGGTATTGCGCTAGCGGCGCCTGTCGTGGACATCAAGAAAACCAAACATGAAATCCTTATCCACGGCGGGGGTGTTCACCTGGCCAAGGATGTCCTGACCTATCCTGATGGATCCCAAAATTTTGGGGAATTGGTGGTGTTTAACGGACAGGGATGGGACATCCCAGAGACTCCTTCTTTCCTAAAAAGCATTAGCCAAGAACATGGATTGGTCAACGCGACGGACGAATTGCTCTCTAAGGTAAAGGTCGGTGATATCATTGGCATTCTCCCTGTCCACAGCTGCATGACTGCAGATTGTATGCGCGGCTTTCTCGGTCTAAGCGGAGAAAAATTAGATCACTTCAAAGGTCAGCAAAAACTCCAATAGCAGCGCCACACCGTGCAGCTCACTGAATATCCAGCTGATTTCTTCCCAGCCTAACTGGGTTCGCCAAAAACCTGTGGCCGTCTATGTTTTCGCTGCTACAAAAGAAAAAGTGAACCACTAGCGCACTTTATAAGGCTAACAGTTCACTCCTTTTTCTCCACAATATCTCCTTAGGACAGAATGGATGGCGTGATGCTTTCACAAATGCCACACTCAATACCCTAATGTCTTCAGCATACTTTCACTATTTTGCTCTTGTGCAAATAGGCGATGCGTGATGGTGCCATCTGTATCCCGATCGATCAGCACGTGTTTGGGTGCAGGAATCAAGCAATGCTGAATTCCGCCATAGCCGCCCAAAGACTCCTGGTAGGCTCCTGTATGGAAGAATCCAATGTACTGCGGCTTTTGTTTCTTCTTTTTGGGGAGGTAGATATTATACTGGTGGGCCTCAGAATTATAATAGTCCATGCTATCACAGGTCAGTCCGCCCAAGTTAATATTATGGTATTCCTCTTTCCAATTGTTGACGGCCAGCATGATGTATTTCTGATTAAGCCCCCAGCTATCGGGCAGTTGGGTAATAAATGAGCCATCGATCATGTACCAAAGCTCTTTATCGTTTTGGAGTTTTTCTTCCAGAATAGAATACAGCACAGCCCCGCTTTCTCCTACTGTATAACTCCCAAATTCCGTAAATATATGGGGTTCCACCGTATTATTCTTGGCACACATCCATTTGATGTTTTTGACAATTTGATCGGCCATGTATTGGTAATCGTAGTCGAAAAAGACATTCGTCTTAATGGGCCAGCCCCCACCAATATCCATGGTATCCAGCTCGGGACAAACGGCTTTCAAATCCACGTACTTTTGGATAAACCGTGTCAACTCCGACCAGTAATAGGCCGTATCCCTGATCCCTGAATTGATAAAGAAATGGAGCATTTTAAGGCTTACATTGGGGTTATCCTTGATCTTCTGCTCGTATAAATCAATGATATCCTTGTACCTCACCCCCAACCGTGAAGTATAAAAACCAAATTTTGGCTCCTCATCCGCTGCAATCCTAATGCCCACTTGGAACGGAACCTTGACATGTTCCAGGTAGTAGTCAATTTCGGTAAGATTATCCAAGACCGGAATACAATTATGGAATCCGTCATTGAGCAATTCCGAAATATAATGCTTATACAAGTCCCGTTTGAACCCATTACAAACGATGTGCGTATCCTTGGTGATTTTACCTTTTTCATAGAGGCTTCTCACCAACGGGATGTCAAATGTAGAAGATGTTTCAATGTGAATATCATTTTTCAGCGCCTCATCCAGCACAAAACTAAAATGAGAGGATTTGGTACAGTAACAGTACGTGTATTTGCCATGATAATCATGGGCTTGCATCGCATTGTTAAAGTAAGTTTTCGCATTTTGGATACTTTCACTGATTTTTGGAAGATAGGTAAGCTTTAATGGAGTACCGTACTCTTCGATGATCTCCATCAGGTTTACACCATTAAAAAACAGGTTATCATCTTCCACCTTGAATTCCTTCGTAGGAAAATCGAAAGTTTGTTGAATTAGATCAATGTATTTGTTCATTTGGGCGCTGTAAGTTTAGAGCTTTCGTGACTGAAAATTGCATTTTTAATTATTGAAATCAAAATACAATTATTCCCGAAGGATACACACCACAAATATTATTCAAATTTGAATATTCAATTGAAATTTGGCCGTAAATTTGTTGCATAAATTTAAAACCCTGTAACCTTTTTTAACATTAATTTAGAATCCTTGGTATAAGGCTTTTCATTCAAAATTGTGGGGATTATTTCCACAAATCACCAACTTTTGCTCCACAGCCCCAAACCAAAACAATTGAATTTATTATATTGACAATCAGCTATTTAAAACTTTAAAAACAGTTGAGCACTAGTGGTACGATTATTACGACTAAATATTACAAAAAACCTAATTAGAAGATAAGCACGAAAAAATATGTCTAGAAATATGTTATGTAAAGAAACTCGCTTCAAGCATTTTCCTTTGCCACTGATTTTAATGGTGGGAATTTTATTTTTCGGTTGTGAAGAGGAGAAAAAAGTGGATGAAGGTTTACCACTTCCAGTCATCAGCCTCAAGGAAGAAAAAGCGGCAAGATCTTATCAGTACCTTGGATCCATAGAGGGGGTTGAGAATGTAGAAATCCGTCCCCAGGTGGACGGCATTTTAGAACAAATCTATGTAGATGAAGGGGACTTTGTGGAAAAAGGACAGCCCCTATTCAAGATCAACAGTCAGCCTTACATGGAAGATCTTAAAAATGCCCAGGCAAATGTAGAATTGGAAAAAGCCAAATTGCGAAAGGCCAAAACAGAGATTGATCGCTTACAGCCACTTATCGACAATGAAGTGATTTCAGAGGTGAGGATGCAAACCACCTTGGCCGATTACGAAGTGGCCAAATCCGCTTTGCAGCAGGCAGAAGCAGTGGCTGCTAACATGCGGATCAACTTGGAATTCACCACCATCAAAGCACCCGTAAATGGTTTTATGGGCAGGATTCCTCGCTCCATTGGTAACGTGGTCAAAAAAACGGATTCCGAGCCCTTGACCACCCTCTCCAATGTCCATGAGGTCTACGTTTATTTTTCCATGAGTGAATCCGACTACCTGTATTATGAAAGGATGAAGAAGGATTCCAGCTCCAAAAAGCTGAATCCTAATGTAAAACTGATACTAGCTGATGGCAGCATCTATGATAAAGTAGGGACCATTGACGCCAACTCCGGACAGATCAACCGTTCCACGGGATCGATTGCCTTACGAGCCCGATTCTCCAATCCTGACACCCTTCTAAGGTCTGGTAACACCGGAAAAATCCTTATGGAACAGATTTATCCCGAGGCCATCTTGATTCCCCAAGGAGCTACAGCTTCTATTCATGACAAAAAATTCGTTTACACCTTAAACGAAGACAATACCGTCAACCGAAAAGAAATCAAAATAGAGGGAAGATCCGGGAAAGAATATATCGTCAGTGACGGGAGTCTTTCTCCAGATGACCGTATCGTTACTTCAGGACTGGACAAGCTCACAGATGGTGTTAAAGTAAAACCTCTTCAACAGGGACAATTGCTTTCTTCCGAGGAATAGAGCAGCTTTTTCCCACCTATTCATAAAAAGTTTTAACCAAAAACAACGATGGTTGGTTACCGTTTGAGCGGGCATGGTAATGGGAAAGCTTTATTCATCCCCATCGGCCCTTTCATCGCCTTTTAGTAAAACAAAGACATAAGCAATGATTAAAAATATCATCAACAGGCCCGTGCTGGCGTTGGTCATTTCCATTTTGCTCATTTTGGCCGGGGCTGCCAGTATCAGTCAGTTACCGGTAGAGCGATTTCCTGAGATTGCTCCTCCCAGTGTCAGTGTCCAAGTGTATTACCCGGGTGCAAACGCTGAGACCGTTGCCAAATCCGTATTGCTTCCCTTGGAAGAAGCCATAAATGGGGCTGAAAACATGAGTTACATCAACTCCACCGCCACCAACTCTGGCCGTGGACGATCCACAGTTTATTTCGAGCCAGGAACGGATCCCAACGTGGCCGCCGTGGAGATCCAAAACAGGATCTCCCAAGTCATGGAATCCATTCCTTCGGAGGTAAGGGAAGCAGGTATCGTGGTGCTCAAAAGGCTAAAAGGTTCCCTTATGACCATCCAGATTTACAGTGACGGTGTATATGATGAAACCTTCTTGAATGCTTATACCCGGATGAATATCCGCCGGGAGCTGAAAAGGGTGAGCGGTATTGCCGAGGCCTCCATTCTCCGTTCACGGGATTATGCCATGCGGATATGGCTCAACCCGGAAAAAATGGCCCTTTACGGCTTGACCCCAAGAGAGGTATATAACCAAGTTCGGGACCAAAGCTTCGAAGCGGCACCAGGAAAGTTTGGTGAAAATTCGGATGAGGTTTTTGAAATTGTGATGAAGCACAGCGGCCGTTTCAGCGAACCCGATGAGTACGAAAACCTCGTCATCAAAACGGAAGATGATGGAACACAATTGCGGCTAAAGGATGTCGCCAGATTAGAATTCGGTGCCTCTAACTATGCCAGTGACAACAAACTGGATGGCATGTCGGCAGTGACCATTGATATCGTGCAGCAGCAAGGAGCCAATGCTGTAGAAATCGATAAGGCGGTCAGAAAAGTCCTCGAGAACCAATCAAAGGCATTCCCTGAAGGAATGGAGTACAGGATTTCTTACAGTGTCCGTGACCAGATTGACGAATCCATGCACCATGTGCAGAAGACGCTGATGGAAGCCTTTGTGCTGGTGTTTTTGGTCGTCTTTATATTCCTCCAAAATACTCGGGCTACCATCATCACGGCCATTTCGATCCCCGTTTCGCTGATCGGTACCTTCTTCTTTCTCAGCATGATTGGGGCGACGATGAACGTGCTCAGTATGTTTTCCATAGTATTGGCCATCGGGATTGTGGTGGATGATGCCATTGTCGTCATAGAGGCCATATATGAAAAAATGGAGGATGAAGGCCTTAAGGTCAAGGATGCCGTGGTCGCGGCGATGGCTGAAATCACAGGAGCCATCATATCCATTACCATTGTTATTGCGGCAGTTTTCCTACCTGTGGGATTCTTGGACGGACCTGTCGGCGTATTTTACCAAGAATTTGCTTACACCATTATCTTTGCCGTGCTGATCTCAGCAGTAAACGCACTGACGTTGGTACCGGTCCTTAGTGCCTTGATTCTTAAGGAAAAAGACCCCAATAAAAAACGTAAGCGAATTCCCCTTATCGAACGGATTCGGGAAAGCCGGGCGGCAAACACCGCCAAAACACTTCGTGACAAAGGGTTGCGGAAATTCGACAGTGCCTTTGACAAGTTTACGGAAAAATACCTTTCTGTAGTAAAATGGTCTATCCGTCATAAATGGTGGACGATGGGCGGTTTGGTATTGGTCACAGGATTGACTTTCCTCATGGCCACCACCACTCCTAAGGGCTTTATCCCTACTGAGGACGATAACTTCCTTATCTTTTCCCTTACCATGCCAGAGGGATCGTCCCTTCACCGTACCAATCAGGTACTGAAACAAGCGGACTCATTGCTCCACCAACAACCAGCTGTCGCCAGTGTCAATACCATTTCCGGTTATAATATTGTGGATGACTCTGAAAGTTCATCCACTGGCTTGGGCTATATCAAGCTAAAGGAAATTGGCAAACGGGGCGATGTCAGGGAGATCGGTGAAGTCGTCAAGCTGCTGACCAAAAAGCTCAGTGTACTCAGTGAAGCCAGCATCAATATCTACCCTAGACCTACCGTACAGGGGTTTGGTAACTTCGATGGGGTACAGATTGTCTTGCAGGATTATTCTGACGGGGACTATGGAGAATTCGGTCAGCTGATCAATGGTTTTATTAATGAACTCACCAAGCAAGAGTCCATTGAGAAGGCCTTTACCTCCTTCAACCCCAATTTTCCGCAGTACAAAATCAAAATTGACTACGAAAAGGCAAAAGCCATGGGGGTCAGCGTGAAGGACATGATGTTTACGATCCAATCTAACTTTGGCCGTACGCGGGTGGGAGACTTCAACCGTTTTACGCGGCAGTACATGGTATACATGCAATCAGACATCCAATATCGGGAAACGCCCGATGCCATCAACTCCATCATGGTCAAAAACAACCAAGGGGAAATGGTTCCCATCAATACATTTGTGACCTTGGAAGAAACCTATGGGCCGGAAACCGTCTTCCGCTATAACCTTTACAGTGCTGCCAGGATCAACATCACACCAGCCAAAGGTTACAGTACCGGTGATGTGATGGCGGTCATTGAAGAAATGAGCAATAGTAAACTCCCCGCCAACTTGGGTTTTGAATGGACAGGTATGAGCTTGGAAGAGAAAAAATCAGGTTCAAATACCACGATCATTTTTGTCATCAGTATAATCTTGATCTACTTTATCTTGGCCGCCCAATACGAAAGTTTCTGGCTACCCATGGCCGTGATCCTGTCCCTTCCTGCAGGTATCTTAGGGGTGTTTGTATTTATCAACCTTGCAGGCATCGAGAACAATATTTACGTGCAGGTAGGACTAGTGATGTTGGTTGGTCTATTGGCCAAAAACGCCATTCTGATCGTGGAGTTTGTCTCCCAAAAGAGAAAAGAAGGACTTAATGTAGCAGACGCCGTAGTGGAGGCGTGTGCCTTACGGATCAGGCCTATTTTGATGACCTCTTTTGCCTTTACGGCAGGTTTGGTGCCCTTGATGTTTTCCGTGGGCTCTTCTGCCCAAGGCACCAAATCAGTAAGTATCGGTACAGCTGGAGGAATGATTTTCGGCATTTCATTAGGGGTAATCTTTATCCCAGTGCTGGCCTATATCTTCCAGCAAATCCAAGACAGGTACTTTATTGAAACGATAGAAAAAGACTAACTATGAATTCGCTAAAAAACATATTGCCTTTTACACTGGTCGTAATAGCGATGGCTAGTTGTAAGGTGGGGCAAAACTATAATAGACCGGAAATAGATTTCCCTGATCAATATTATGGAGCTGACAGCCTCAGGGACAGTTTGATGACGGGTAAGAAAAACATGGCGGCTGTAAATTGGAAGGCCTATTTCAAGGATTCTACCTTGGTGAGCCTGATCGATTCTGCCCTATCCAACAACTTTGACATGCAAAAAATGACAAAGGAAATCGACATAGGCTATCAAAATCTACAGCAATCCAAGGCTAACTTTCTGCCTTCCCTGGGTGCTTCTCCCTTTAAATATAACCGTGAATATTATTCGGAATATTATAACAACTATGGTTCCAATAGGGCCAGAAGAAACCATGGGGAAGACATTCCTACTTCACTTTATACTGAGCGGATGGAATACGTATCTTCCCTACAGGCAAGCTGGGAAATTGATATCTGGGGTAAGCTTCGCTGGCAAAAAGAAGCTGCTCGAGCCGATTTTATGAAAACGCAAGAGTTTAAAAAAGCATTACAAACCGCTTTAGTCTCAGAGGTGGCTACGACCTACTTAAACATGCTGATGCTCAAATCCCAGCTCACCGTATCAAGGCGTAACTATGAGTTAAGTAAAAACACACTCAGAATCGTAAAACTTCAGTATGATGCCGGAGAGACCACCTCCCTGGCTGTCCAGCAGACTGAATCCCAAATGCTACGGGCAAAGGCCTTGATACCTGATCTGGAAAGGGATTATGCCATTCAGGAAACGCGACTTAATGAACTCTTGGGAAGGGCTCCCCAAGAGCTGGAGCTGGTCCATCACTTGGAAGATATCGCCTTTGACAGCACTTACCAAACAGGGGTACCGCTGGAACTAATCCAAAACAGGCCGGATATTGCCGCATCGGAATATAACCTGATCATAAGTAACGCCAATGTCGGGGTTACTCAGGCCATGAAATACCCCTCTTTGACCATTAGCGGCGGAGTAGGCCTCAACTCCTATCAAATCGAGCATTTCCTTGACCCTATGGGAGCGGGTTTTGCGCTGCTGAACGGGGCCATTTTCCAACCGATTTTTCAAAATCGCAAGTTAAAAACCAACCATTTAATTGCCCTTAATAAAAGAGAAATTGCGCAATTGGACTTTAAAGAGACCATCATTGGTGCTGTAGGGGAAGTTTCTAATGCCTTGGTAACGATCGAAAAGCTGCAAGAAGCCCATAATATCGTCGAAGACAGGCTTCAAGTCACCAACAAGGGCATTAAGGATGCATTCCTGCTCTTCCAGAGTGGATTTGCGAGTTACTTGGAAATCATCAATGCCCAAGAAGATGCCTTGGAAAACCAAATGGAGCTGGTAAGGTTAAAAACCCAATTGGCCATCGCCAACATCGAACTGTACCGAAGCCTCGGAGGGGGATGGAAATAACGGACCAAATGGGGCTTAGCGGTCATTCGTGGAGAATAATCCAAGGCTAATGCATTTTTACCTTGCCCCTTCCTATGGAACTTTACTTTAGGCAGGATACCATTTAGGGAGCAGGTAGTCACTTGCTCCTTCTTTTTTCACCTTCGTCAAAGGTGGAATAAGTACCAAATGGGCAAAAGCTGCCCTTGACAGGACTTCATCATGGGAAGCCCGCGGCGGGAACTCGGGGTAAAGGGGCAGCATGAAACCTGTCATTCCCATCCTTTACTTTTGTAAACTGCCATTTTCTTAACGGTAAAACCAGGGATACATAATCCGCCACAAAGGTGCCAAGTAAATGCTGTAACCTGCACTCATTGGAAGTTACAATTGAATTGTACCATGGAGCCTTGTTGGGGATCAAGCCGAAAAATTGGGAGCAACCTATTCCTATGGCTTATCATTTTCCTTTCCACTGTTGGTTTCCATTTTGCCACGGATGAACGCTGATAAACACAGATAAGATGCTGGCACCATTGCAAATCTGGGTTCATCCATTTTATCTGTGGCTAATTTAAGGTTTATCAAGGGCCTTGCCCTCAGTAATGATGATAGAATACTGCTAAGGCTTTGGGTATGCTGCTTGGTGATCATGCTATCAGCGTTTCCTCCTTATCTGCACGAACCGTTTCCATACCCCTCAATTGGGCCAACAAAAAAAACACCTCGAAAAATACTTCGGAGGTGTTTTAATATGGTTATTAGTGATGGTTTATTATTGTACCTTAATGGCTCAGTTCATTAAAGAGCAACTTTTCTTCCAAGCGGTGCTTTTCCTGATTGATGAGCACTTTTCGTAGCACTTGTTTGAACCTGATTTCATCGTTGACGATTCTAAAAATCTTCTCCAAGTACTCTTTGGCTACCGCTTCATTCTTCTTGTAAAACTTCAATGTGAAACTTCTGTTTTCATGAATGTTTTCCAAATAGACCTCTTTAGGTTGTCCAGCCAGTACGATTCCCCTGAAGAATGCATAGTGTGCGGCCAAATCCCCTTTGAGGGTGAAGTAGATCGCTTGAAACTGCTTATTGGCCGCTTCAAAGTTGTGAAAGCCAAAAGTACCTTGGCCTTCCAATTGGACAAATTCATTTTCTGAAAGCCACTCATAAGCACTTAAGGACTTTTGGTCCGTGGTTTTGTTCCTGATGACGGACTGAAAGCTGAAGATATGATTGTTTTGAGTGGAAATGCTATGGTTAGAAGCTATTGCTGTCATGGTTTCTTTAGTTAAGATCGTTATTAGTTGATTTTTCTGAGGGTTTGCTACTATCTGCAACAACACCCTTTGGGGGCTTTCATCGGTTTCCGCATTCGCATTGCTTGTCTCATGGTTTTCACATTTATAGGTCCTCAAATGATTTCGGCAGGATTTAGCACCTTTTCTTTGTTGAGAGGGATAGGTTGCTATAGGTTCTTCGAGCCTGTTCTCTCCCCTATTCTTTATAAATCAGCTACCAAGCTTTCGGCGCTTTTCGCTAATAACTGTTTCAAAGGTACGACAATTTTTTACAAAAACTAATTTCCCTATAGAATTTGTAGGGAATTATTTTCTTTCCCCTAATTTCCTCACTTTAACTCCCCTTGAAAAGAGGCCAAACGGTGTATACCTCCGCTCTCTTCACGTATAAATTTACAACACTATCCCACTGAAAACCAATAGATCTAGATACCTTACTATTATCAATAGCCGTTCAAGCTTAACCTTCACTTATTAGTGAAAGTAACGGGTAAAATCAGCGAAAAGAACATCATTATTACCATCATAAACGCATGATCACGTACGGGAAACTGGACGATTTGTCTTATTGTACAAAACCGCCTCACCTTTCACACCTCCCTTCTCCCATAAATGCACATTTTTGACTACTTTTGTGGCAATTGATCCAAATAACTGATTTGCCCAATATAACGAACTAGAGATTTACCCATTATGAGAAACATCAAGCTTGTAGAAGTACGGTCTGAACTTGCCGCAGGCACTAGAGGGGCCAGCTTGGGAATTGACGCGCTAAAGGTGGCGAGCTTGGGTAAAAAATCGGATTTCTTTACCCGGTTTGACCCCATCAATGTGCCAGATGCCAACAATTACCTATGGAAAAACAACCCCTATCCGCATGCCAAGTACATTGACGGGGTGCATGAGGTGCTGGGAAATGTGCACGATACGATAAAAGCACTCCGTGAGGAAAAGAAATTCCCAATTGTCCTGGCGGGGGATCACTCTACCGCTGCAGGGACCATCATGGGAATCAAGGCTGCCAATCCGGAAAAGCGCCTTGGGGTGATATGGATCGACGCCCATGCTGACATCCACAGCCCCTACACGAGTCCTTCAGGGAATATGCACGGCATGCCCTTGGGTATGTGCCTTCAAGAAGACAATCTTGAAAACCGGCAACAGGATCCATCTGCGGAAGAAATCGAATACTGGGAAAAGATCAAAAAAATCGGCGGGGATTTCCCAAAGATCAAGGCGTCGGACATTGTCTACATTGCTGTAAGAGACACGGAAGAACCTGAAAACAAGCTGATCGAAAAGCACGGCATACGTAACTTCACCACCCAAGAAGTCCGTCAAAAGGGAATAACTCAAATTTCGGAAGAGGCTTTGGCCATTTTGAAAGATTGTGAGCAGATTTATATTTCCTTCGATGTAGACAGCATGGACAGTTCCATTTCCGTAGGTACAGGAACACCAGTTCCCGATGGTTTGACGGTGCAAGAAGCCTTAAAATTGAACATGGAATTGATAAAAGACAAAAGAGTTTGCTGTTGGGAAATTGTAGAGGTTAACCCTACGTTGGATTCTGAAAACATCATGGCCCAAAACGCCTTTGAAGTACTGGAATCCACCACCAAATCATTGGTCAGCAACTTTTAGAAGCTAAAAAATATGCAATTGATCCACTAGGGGTCAAAAATGCGATCAAACTTTAACAAAAGCATGACGATTCAAGAACAGATACTGAAAGCCATTAGCGAAGGTTTTTCAAAAGCATTTGATCATCAGGTAACCCCTGAGTCCCTCTCCTTACAACCTACCCGTAAGGAGTTTGAAGGCAATTATACCTTCGTACTTTTTCCATTCCTTAAATACACCAAAATGAAACCCGAGGACAGTGGAGACAAAATCGGGCAATACTTGGTGGAAAACTGCGAGGCCGTAAGTGCTTTTAATGTCGTAAAAGGTTTCTTGAACATTTCTGTCAATGAACAGTCCTGGATGGCTGTTTTCCAAACGCTCTACCAAAACGAGCAGCTCGGCCAGTTGCCCCCAAAAAACCAAAAAGTCATGGTGGAGTTTAGCTCCCCCAACACCAACAAGCCCCTTCATCTGGGTCACCTTAGAAACAATTTCCTAGGTTTTTCGGTTTCGGAAATCCTTGCAGCCAACGGCTATGAGGTCATCAAGGCAAACCTTGTCAACGACCGGGGGATCCACATCTGCAAATCCATGGTGGCCTACCTCCACTTTGGCAATGGCGAAACCCCAACGTCCGGCGGGTTCAAAGGTGACCATTTGGCAGGCAAGTATTATGTGCTTTTTGACAAAGCCTATAAAAAACAAATCAACGAACTCATCGAAAAGGGCCTATCCGAAGAAGACGCCAAAAAGCAGGCTCCACTTATGCTAGAAGCTCAGGAAATGCTGCGCAAGTGGGAAGCTGGCGATGAAGAAACGGTAACCCTTTGGAAAACGATGAACAGTTGGGTGTATGAAGGGTTTGATGCCACCTATAAAAAAATGGGAGTGAGCTTTGACAAGTTTTACTATGAGTCAGACACCTACCTCCTGGGCAAAAACATTGTGGAAGAAGGGCTTGAAAAAGGCGTTTTTTTTAAAAAAGACAACAATTCCGTTTGGGCAGACCTTACGGAAGAAGGGTTGGATGAAAAGCTCGTCCTCCGTGGGGATGGCACCTCGGTGTACATCACGCAGGACATGGGCACGGCAGACCTAAAATACGAAGATTTCAAGATCAACAAATCGGTTTACGTGGTAGGCAATGAGCAAGATTATCACTTCGATGTGCTCTTTAAGATCATGCGAAAGCTAAATCGTCCTTACGGTGAGGGACTTTATCACCTGTCCTATGGCATGGTGGACCTGCCTACCGGAAAGATGAAATCCCGCGAGGGTACTGTGGTGGATGCCGATGATCTGATCCAAGAAATGGTCGATACGGCGGAAAGCCATACCAAAGAACTCGGGAAAATCGAAGGTTTCTCTGATGAACAGGCAAAGGAACTGTATGAAATGCTAGGCTTAGGGGCGCTGAAGTACTTTTTACTAAAAGTCGACCCCAAGAAGCGAATGCTCTTCAATCCTCAAGAATCCATTGAATTCCAAGGCAACACAGGCCCTTTCATCCAGTACTCCCATGCGCGTATTGCCAGCATCCTGCGAAAAGCCAAACAAATTGGCCTAGATTATTCTGCATCAGGTTTTAACGGCCTACAACAAGTAGAGAATGCAGAAAAAGAGCTGATCATCTTACTGAATGATTATGAGAAAAAAATAGCCCAAGCGGGTGAAGAGCTTTCTCCATCAGTCATTGCCCAATATATGTTTGATTTGGCCAAAGAATATAACCGCTTTTATGCAGAACTTCCTATCTTTAGTGAAGCGGATGAGAAAATTCGCAGCTTCCGGGTGGCCCTTAGTGCTCAAGTAGCCAAAACTTTACAGTCCGGAATGAAGTTATTAGGAATAAAAGTACCTGAAAAAATGTAATTATGAGACAACTAATTTTCATCCTTTCCATAGTGGCATTCGCGGCCTGCAGTGCTGAATCCAACGACAAGACCAATGGAACCGTCGAAGCAACATCCCAAAACCAAGAAGCCATGCAAACAACAAAATCCTTTTATGACTTCACCGTCAAGGATATCGATGGGAACGAGGTCAATCTCAGCAAATTCAAAGGGCAAAAGGTCCTCGTGGTCAATGTAGCATCCAAGTGCGGTTACACGCCACAATATGAAGACCTTCAAAAGCTCAACGAAGAATACGGAGACAAAATCACCATCCTCGGATTTCCTGCCAACAACTTTGGCGGGCAAGAGCCTGGTTCCAATGAAGAAATCAAGAAATTCTGTACAGGAAACTATGGCGTCACTTTTCCGATGTTTGAAAAAGTATCCGTAAAGGGCGTGGACAAGCATCCGCTCTACAGATGGCTTTCCGATAAATCCCAAAATGGATGGAATGATCAAGAACCTACATGGAATTTCTGTAAATATTATATCGATGAAAACGGTGAGTTGAAGCACTTTTTCCAATCGGCCGTCAATCCCATGGATGAAGAAATCATCAAGGTCATCGAATCATAATCATTTCTCCTATCCAATTATTGAAGTAAAACCTGTCAGGCACTTTTTGAAAAAGAGGGCCTGACAGGTTTTTATACCAACCCCACTTCCCTACTCATCTTACAAAGACGTGGACATCGCGATTACCAGTAAAAAACAAGCTTGGCTACACGCCATTCGATTAAGGACCCTTCCATTAGCACTTGCCAGTATCTTGATGGCCAGTTTTATTGCTTGGTTTCATGGCAATTTCCGGTGGGAGGTCACCGTACTTGCCGCACTGACCACCACGCTGCTACAAATCCTATCCAATCTGGCCAATGACTATGGAGACAGTGTCCATGGTGCGGATAGTGCTGAGCGAGAAGGCCCAATTCGGGCGGTTCAATCCGGCATCATTCAGCCCTCTGAGATGAAAAAGGCCATGGTTTTACTGGGGATTTTATCATTTTTGTGCGGTGTCTTATTGTTATATGTAGCATTGGAGAATTGGGTGTTGTTTTTCACGTTTATCGGCATCGGCATATTGTCCATTTTTGCGGCGGTCAATTATACTTCAGGCTCCAATCCCTATGGATACATGGGATTGGGAGACATATCAGTATTTGTGTTTTTTGGTTTGGTAGGGGTATTGGGGACCTATTTCCTGCACAGCTTGGAATTTTCCTCCTCCTTGGTGTTACCAGCCATTTCCCTAGGCTTCTTTAGTACGGCCGTGTTGAACATCAATAATATCCGGGACATCGAATCTGATCAAAAAGCAGGTAAAAAGTCCATTCCCGTCAGGATAGGTAGAAAGGCTGCCGTACGCTATAATTGGGCATTGATCCTACTGGGGAATGTGTCGCTATTGGTTTTCTGTGCGGTAGAAAACGTCCCTGGTGCACTTACAGCCTTGGTGGTGATGCCCCTCATGATCCATATCGGCCTACAAGTTCAGCGAAAGACCAAATCTTCCGACCTGGATCCCTACTTAAAGAAAATGGCCATCTCCACCTTATTTTGGGTGTTGGCTTTTGGCATTGGCATGGTGGTTTTTTCTTGAGTGAATTGCTTTTTCATCGCTCTTTTCACACCTTATCCGGCATGAAATTCGTTTAAGATAATACCAGGAAATAAACTGGTTATAATTACGCCTTTTTTGTAATTTGATTTTAGAACATTTTAATCAAAAACGACAACTATGAAAACCATCTTAGTGCCTTACGATTTTTCAGAAGAAGCGGAGAATGCCTTTGACTTTGCCAAAGAACTGGCTGCCCTTACCCAAGGACACCTAAAGCTCCTCCATGTCATTGAAATCCCCACGGGACAAAATTTCAACACCACCGGGGAAGTAGGGCTTGGAGGTGATGAAATGCAGCAAGTTTTTATGGTCGAGCTGGTGGAAAAAAGGAAGGAACAAGTGGCCGCCATTGCCGCAAAAATGAAGGACATCCCCTATAAGTTCTCCACTAAAATCACATTTGGGAATCCTTACGCCGGGATATCCAATGAAATAGCAGAAATCAAAGCCGATCTCATCGTCATGGGTTCCAAAGGCACCAGTGGACTTGAAGAGCTATTGATCGGTTCGAATACCGAAAAAGTAGTCCGGCACGCCGAATGCCCAGTGATCACCATTAAAAGCAAAATCAATCCATCATCGGTGAAAAACATTCTTTTTGCGAGTGATTTTGGAGATGAAAACAAAAAAACCTTTAATCAGCTGAAAAAGCTGCAAGAAACCCTTCAGGCGGAGCTTCATCTGGTCAAGATCAATACACCGAACAGCTTCGAAAACTCCAAAGACAGCAAGGCCAAAATCAAGGAATTCATCACCAAGAACCATTTGGAGAATGTTACCTTTGAGATTTACAACAGCGATTCTGAGGAAGATGGCATTATCCAATATTCCGAAGAAAACAATATTGACATGATAGCCATGGCCACCCACGGCAGGACTGGGTTTATGCACCTTCTCAGTGGCAGTATAGCAGAGGATGTGGTAAACCACGCCAAAAGACCCGTGTGGACCATGAAGATGAAATGACGATTATGGGAAGAAAAAAGAACAACGACTGGAAAAAACGGGATGGTGTGGTGTATTCCACAAGCGATGAATTTGATTACGATGAATTTGGGGACGAACAAGCAGAAACCCTTCCCCCTCACCAGCAAAACCTCAAAGTGATGCTGGACAAAAAAGCCCGAGGAGGCAAGCAAGTGACGCTTATCGCCGGATTTATCGGAACCGAAGATGATCTAAAAGCACTCGGCAAAACCTTAAAAAGCAAATGCGGTGTAGGAGGAAGTGCTAAAGACGGAGAAATCCTCATCCAAGGCGATCACCGCGATAAGGTCCTCGAGATGCTGCTTCAGCAAAATTATAAAGCCAAAAAATCCGGTGGATAATAAAAAAGGAGTGGTTTACAAAACCACTCCTTTCCAATTTTAAAAAATTGAACCACAAACTAAATTCGACGCAATGAAGAAATGCGTAAAACGTTTATTAACCAACTTACTTTTTTTGTTTAACCGCTTTTAACTATCTACGAAACAGGTATCCTCAATGGATTGCTAACATTTACTTTTTTTTTAAAAAAAATTCATTCGGGCTATGGCATCCCCTATTCAGCATGTGGCTTGTTTCACTTTATATTTCCCTACTTTTCTACAAGTCAAAAGTCAACTGTGTTTCTGGTACCGACATGGCGGATCACTGTTCCCCCATACCAGCAGATAAAGGACAAGCTTAAAAGTTCAGACTACCCGTTTGCTTAATGGTAATACCTCGGATAAAAAAGACCACAAAGTTCCAATGGCACCAAGTACATGCCGTAACCTGCGCGGAAAGGAAATTCATAAGTCGTAAATATAGCATGGCCCAAAAGCATCGAGGCCCATCCGCTTTTCTGAGAATGCTTCTCTAAAAACACCTCGCTCTTATTTATAAACATTCCAAATAGCTGTTTTTCTCCGTTTTATAAATCCAACCGTCCATTCTGCAGCGTACATATTTTCAAACAACGATCATGGAAGGAAGCAAGTAGCTTCTGGTTCAAATCAGAAAGAGACATTATGATTCAGTTTAGACTTTTAAGCTTATCCCATAAGACCACTGACATTGCTGTTAGAGAGCGCTTTGCGCTAAACATTAACGAAGTGAGTCAATTTCTATCCAAGGCCAAGGAAGTATTGGAAGTAGAAGAGGTCATCGCCATTTCTACCTGCAACAGGACTGAAATTCTCTTCTTTGGTGAAGAAAGCGGAGCTTATGCGCTACTGGATTGTTTGTGCCAAGTCAAGCAACAAAACATCGCTACCGCATTGGAAATATTTTCCCAAGAGCATGAAGAAGAGGCGGTCTTAAACTATATTTTCCAAGTATCCTCCGGATTGGAATCCCAGATTTTGGGAGATGCACAAATCCGTTCACAGATCAAGCAAGCCTATCAACTGGCCCATGAAGCGCAAGCCACGGGTACCTATACCCATCGGCTGCTGCAGGTAATTTTCAGTGCAAACAAAAGAATTGCGAGTCAAACCGGCTTTCGCTCAGGCATCAGTTCCGCCTCCTATGCTGCTGTGGACATGATCGAAGAATACCAAAGCATGTTTAAGTCTGCCCGAATTGCCGTAATCGGTTTTGGGGAGATGGGACAGAATGTCTGTAAGCACCTTTGCTCCAAAGGACATACGGCACTGACCGTCTTTAACCGCAGCCACGATAAGATTGCCCAGTTTAATGATAAGTTTAAAACCGAGTTGGCCTACTTGCCGCTTGACCTTTTACCTGGTGAAATTCACCAATTTGACATCATCATATCATCTCCTTCGGTGACCGCTCCGATCCTCGAAAAAAAGGATCTTCAGGCCAAAGATGTAATGTTTAAAATTCTCGTGGACATATCGATTCCGCGAAGCATTGCCCCCGAAGTGGCCAATGTGCCTGGTATAATGCTGTACGACATGGATGATATCGGAAAAGTCACCCAAACGGCCATGGAACAGAAAAAAGCCAGCATCCAAGATGTCAAAACCATCCTCAACACCTATATGGAAGAGTTTATCACTTGGAAAAATGACAACAAAAACCTAGCCTCGATCCGGTCCATGAAAGCAGCCCTTCAAGCCATCAAAGCAGAAGAAATGGATCGTTATCAGCGACTGATGAACGAGGCGCCTTCTTGTCCTTACGAAAAGGTCATGGATGCCATGATCCAAAAAATCATCAAAAAGACAGTTGTAACCCTGAAGTCCATCAAGGATGATAAGGAGCGGAAAGTTTATAATTCCTTGATCAATCAGACTTTTCTTTAAGGAATCATTAATTTCCCGAAAAAACGTTATCAATTTTTGGATAATAGCGATAGCTGATTAATTTTGTAGCATTATCATGAACAGCAGCAAATCAAATATCATCGCTATGCCATTTTTTACAGTTTGCCCCACTGCGACTGTTCATCATTTCCATCATTCCTCCTAAGGAGGAATACTATTTACATATCGCCCCAGAGGCTGTAGGCAAACCATCATGCAGCCCGATTGATTCACAGAATTTCATAAAAGAACTATTCATATTCGTATCTTTATTTCATGGAAAATATTATCCGCATAGCCGTCCAAAAAAGCGGTCGATTAAGTGAAGATTCATTGAGCCTCATCAAAGAATGTGGCATCAAATTCTATAACGGAACCGGTAAGCTCAAATCCACTTCCACCAATTTCCCCATTGAGTTCCTTTACCTTAGGGACGATGACATTCCGGGCTACGTGGCCGACGGAGTGGCCGATTTGGGCATCGTGGGAGAAAACGAACTGGTAGAAAAAGACAAAAGCGTGGATGTGCTCAAAAAACTGGGCTTCTCCAAATGCCGCTTGTCCTTGGCCATCCCCAAGAGCCAGGAATATCCAGGGCTTTCCTACTTTGAAGGTAAAAACATCGCCACGAGTTACACTAAGATTCTCGGAGATTACCTTAAAGCCAACCATATCAATGCGGAAATCCACGAAATCAGTGGGTCAGTGGAGATAGCACCAAGCATTGGCTTGGCAGAAGGCATCTGTGATATCGTGAGTTCAGGGTCTACCCTGATGATGAACGGGCTCAAGGAAGTCGAAGAAATCTTTAAATCCGAAGCCGTGCTGATCAGCCATAAGGGCCTAAACAGCGAAAAGATGGCCATAGTGGAAAAGTTACTTTTCCGTATAAATGCTGTCCAAACCGGTAAAAGCAACAAATACGTCCTGCTCAATGCTCCCAATGAATCACTGGATAAAATCATCTCCCTGATTCCGGGCATGCGCAGTCCTACCATCTTGCCACTGGCACAGGAAGGTTGGTCTTCCGTACATTCGGTACTAAGTGAAGATCAGTTTTGGGAAAACATCGAAGAATTGCGCGCTGCCGGAGCAGAAGGCATCTTAGTGGTCCCAATTGAAAAAATGGTGATTTAATTGCTCCCCAAAGACACGTTTCAAATGAGAACCATAACCAATCCCACCCAAAGTGAATGGCAAAAGGAACTGGCCCGGCCAGTTCAAAAGATGAAGGATATCCAAAAAATCGTCAAGCCGATCATGCGCAAAGTCAGCCGGCAAGGGGACAAAGCGCTGAAAAAGTTCGCATTGGAATATGATCATGTAGAAATCGACAACCTTCTGGTGTCACGCGATGAGATCAACGAGGCATATGAGCAGGTGGATGAATCCTTAAAATCTGCCATTCAGCAAGCCAAAGTAAATATTGAGAAGTTCCATAAAGCCCAGCAAACGGAAGACCTGAGCATGGAAGTCATGGAAGGGGTAACCTGCATGCGCAGAAGCGTGCCAATCCAAAAAGTAGGCCTGTACATCCCCGGTGGAACAGCGCCATTATTCTCTACCGTGTTGATGCTGGGCATCCCCGCCAACATTGCAGGATGTGAGGAAATTGTCCTTTGCACCCCACCAAACAAGGAGGGAAAAATCCATCCGGCCATTTTATACACGGCCAACTTGATCGGTATCGACAAAATTGTCAAAGCAGGCGGCGCTCAAGCCATTGCTGCCCTCACCTATGGCACCGAAAGTGTTCCGCAGGTGGCCAAGATATTTGGTCCGGGCAACCAATATGTCACTGCTGCCAAGCAACTGGCCACGAAAAAGGGAATTGCCATCGATATGCCTGCCGGGCCTTCCGAGGTCTTGGTATATGCCGATGAATCAGCGGTACCGGCATTTGTGGCCGCAGACCTGCTCTCTCAAGCCGAGCATGGCATCGACAGTCAAGTCATTTTGGTCGCCACCGCTTCAAAAGTCGCCAAAAAAACACTTAAGGAAGTAGACAAGCAACTTGCTAAACTTCCCCGAAAGGATATCGCCAAAAAAGCATTGGAAAACAGCATTGCTGTAGTCATGGGCAATCAGGAAAAGGCCATTGCCCTGATCAATGACTATGCCCCGGAGCACCTCATCATTAATGTGGCCAACGAGGACGAAGTGGTGGCAAATATCGTCAATGCCGGTTCAGTCTTTATCGGCAACTTCACCCCGGAATCAGCTGGGGATTATGCCTCCGGCACCAACCACACCTTACCCACCTATGGGTTTGCCAGAAATTACAGCGGAGTGTCATTGGATAGCTTTGTGAAAAAAATCACCTATCAAAAGATTACGGAAAAAGGCCTTCAAAACTTAGGCCCTACCATTGAGGTGATGGCAGGAAACGAGCTCCTTGACGCACACAAAAACGCTGTTTCCATCCGTTTAAAATACCTTAAAGAAAAGTAAAAAATGGCTTTCGACCTGAACAAACTGCTGCGCCCTCATATCGCCCAATTGAAGCCTTATTCCTCTGCAAGGGATGAGTATACCGGCAAAGAAGGGGTGTTTTTGGATGCCAATGAAAATCCTTTCGGCTCCATTACTGCAGAAAGCTTTAACCGCTATCCGGACCCTTACCAGCATGCCTTGAAGGAAAAAATCAGCGCCATCAAGCAGGTACCTGTGGAACAGATTTTCATTGGCAATGGTAGCGATGAGGCCATTGACCTGCTCATGAGGGCCTTTTGCCGTCCTGGAAAGGATAACATCATCATCCTTCCGCCTACCTATGGCATGTACGAGGTAAGCGCTGACATCAATGACATCAGCATTAAAAGGGTCAACCTTAGCGCAGATTTTCAGCTTCGCCCTGATGCTATACTGGAGGCCGTGGATGAAAATACCAAGATCATTTTCATCTGTTCTCCCAATAATCCCAGCGGAAACAAGGTCAGAAGAAAAGATATCCTGAAGATCATAGTAGGATTTGATGGCTTGGTGGTGGTAGATGAGGCATATATTGACTTTAGTGATGAACCGAGCTTCACAGCGGAACTGCCCCAGCACCCTAACCTGCTGGTCATGCAGACCTTTTCCAAAGCATGGGGATTGGCTGCGCTTAGGCTGGGAATGGCCTTTGCATCCTTGCCGATCATTCGGATTCTCAATAAGATCAAACCACCCTATAACATCAGTGGACTGACCCAGGAAACCGTACTAAAAGCCCTTCAGGACACCTCCAAAATGAAACAGATGGTAAAGGAAATGCTTCAAGAACGGGATTACCTGCTGCACGCACTCAGCAAAATGGACGGCATAAAAAAAATCCATCCTACACACGCTAATTTTGTCTTGGTGGAAGTGCCCGCAGCAAAGGAAACCTACGACCATTTGATCGAACAGCAAATCATCGTCAGGGACCGCTCGAAGGTAGTGCTCTGTGACCAATGCCTAAGAATCTCAGTGGGCACAAGAGAGGAAAATGATCAATTGATCGGAAAGCTATCGGAATTTATTGCGACTAGCCTATCCTGATCAATGCCATCACTGGTCACTCAAAAGCACCTTGACTGCTCCTTCAACTTAACCAATTAACAGTTCTACAACATTACAACCATGAAAAAAGTACTCTTTATAGATCGCGACGGCACCATCATTAAGGAGCCACCAGTAGATTATCAAGTGGATAGCTTGGAAAAGCTGGAATTCTATCCAAAGGCCATTTCCAACCTCAGAAAGATCGCTGAAGAAACAGATTACGAACTGGTGATGGTGACCAACCAAGATGGCTTGGGCACCGATTCTTTTCCCGAAGACACCTTTTGGCCTGCCCAATACAAAATGCTCAAAACATTGGAAGAGGAAGGAGTGGTTTTTTCTGCCATTCATATTGACAAGACATTTGAGCATGAAAATGCACCTACCCGCAAACCACGGACAGGTCTGCTTACCGACTACCTGAAAGGAGACTATGACCTTGCCCATTCCTTCGTCATCGGCGACCGCAAAACGGATGTCCAACTGGCCAAAAATCTAGGAACGCAAGCCATTTTCATCGGAGAAGAAGCCGCTGAAGGTGCCGCCTTAAGTACCACTTCATGGGATGAAATCTACGAATTCCTGCGACTTCCTTCTCGAATAGGGCAGGTTAAAAGAAGCACTTCGGAAACCCAGATTGAAATCATGGTTAATTTGGATGGATCAGGAAAATGTCAGATCGATACCGGACTACCATTCTTTGATCACATGCTGGAGCAGCTGGGCAAGCATGGCGGCACCGACCTGGACATCAAGGTCAATGGCGACCTGCACATCGATGAGCACCACACCATCGAAGATACCGCTTTGGCCCTGGGAGAAGCTTACCTGAAGGCCTTGGGAGACAAAAAGGGCATTTACCGATACGGCTTTTTACTGCCTATGGATGATGTACTGGCCCAAGTGGCCATAGACTTTGGCGGACGTCCTTGGATGATGTGGGAAGCCGAGTTCAACAGGGAAAAAATTGGCGATATGCCCACAGAAATGTTTTACCACTTCTTCAAATCCTTCAGTGACACCGCAAAGTGTAACCTCAACATCAAAGCGGAAGGAGCCAATGAACACCATAAAATCGAGGCTATCTTTAAAGGTCTCGCACGTGCCATCAAGATGGCCGTAAAAAGGGATATTGCTGCGCTTAACCAGCTTCCCAGTACCAAAGGAGTCTTATAAATAAAATGGACCATAAGCACAAAAAAAGGCTTTCCCCAACTGGAAAGCCTTTTTCATGATCATAAACCAAGGCTGTCTAAACCGCTCTGATCCCTGGAATTATCCTTGGACAATCGCTCCTTTAAGCCCTTCACTGGTCAATAATGCCCCAAATTCTGCGATAACAGATTCCGGCACCCCTTTATTGGTAGCTGCTTTTACCACTGCTTGGATAAACAAATCATAATCTGCAGAGGTGATCTTACCGGTCATTCTAGGGTTCACATCAGGATTGTGAGCATCTGCCATGTTCATGCCTTCATACATGTAATTGGTAGAACCTATGGACTGCGCCAGTAGATCACTGAAATTCTCCACCAAAGTATTAAATCCTGACATATCCCCTGCTCCTACTTCAGCCAGCAAAACAGGGAAGTAAGGCTTCAAGTCCGCAAATTCCGGATCACTGGCTACTAAAAGTACTGTTTCGGTAACGACTGCTTTAAGCGGCAGGTACCCTGCTTCTTCCATGTTACCGTCAGCATCTTCCACCATTACGGTCCCTCCTAATCTCGTGTAAAGATCGATCATGGTACCATCTTCACGCTGTACGATCGCATCCCTGGTGCCTTCCAACAGCTGTCCTACCGGACCCAAGATCTCTTGGTCACCAAAGCCTGCATCGGTGGCTACTTCTACCACAGCCTCCACAAACAGATCAAAATCTTCATTATCGATCATGCCATTCATTCGGTCATTTGCCTCGGGGTTGTGGGCATCAGCCATGCTCATGCCAGAATAAGTGAAATTTTTGGCTCCTGTGGATTCTGCCAATAGATCCGTAAAATCCTTTACCAATGCATTGAACCCGGACATGTCATCAGCTCCTACTTCTGCTAGCAATACATTAAAATAAGGACGAAGCTCAGCATATTTGTCTTCTGAGGCTATTTTCAACACTGTCCCGGTCACAATGGTACGTAAATTAAGGTACCCTTGCTCGATCATTTGACCGTCATTTGAGGGATCAGCTACCATCATTTCTCCACCCAGTTTGGTAGCGTAAAATGAATCATCCATCTCTTTGATCTGGTCCATGTCATCTTTATCGTTGCAAGACCAGAAAACCACTGCCGTCATAAGCAGTAGCAATACTGAAAATTGATTGAGTCTTTTCATGTTTTCTAAAGGTTTATGTGAAAATGATTAGTTTGTAAATACTTTTTCGAAATAGTTTCCCAATTTATAGGTGAGGGAGTTTTTATTGATAGCAGGACAACTGGCGGCCAATTGGTCCTCACTGGGCTGGAAAAGTGAAGCGCGTAACCCAAAATCAGCATTTACCTGTGTCACCAAGTCGTGGGGATTATGCTGCTTACGGTCATAGAGTAAGATGATAAAATCAGATTTGGTGTTAATGCGTGCATCACGCATCCCTTCTACTTTCAAAAGGTCTGTCTTTATTTCCTCTGACTTTAAGGAATCCACATCCTCATTAAAGTCAATCTGACTCATGGCCCAGTTTGGCCCTTCGGGACGGTTACTGGTCACCATATAAATGTGAACGGCTAACGTGGCGATCAGCAGTAAGACCACGACGCCAGCACCAACAATTATTTTTTTGATCATGGCTCTTTAATGTTGTTTGAAAAAAATATACGCAAGGCCTGCCGTGATTGGATTGTGCAAACTTCAAGAAATCCCAAAAAAACTTTGATAAAGAATGGCTTTGGGTATTGACTTAATTAAACTATTTAATTAGTTTTATAACTAAACCTTTTGATATGAGACTTTTACTAGCTTGCACATGTATGTTGATGTTTAGCGCTTGCGGAGGCGATTTTAATCAAGCAAGAGGCTATTTTGAAAACCAACAATTCGAAAAGGCCATTTCAGAACTGGACTGGGTCTTGTTCATGAAAATGTCAGACGTCGAGGCCTTACAGCTTCGGGCCATGAGCCATGAGGCATTGGAGGAATATGAAGAGGCCTTGACGGATTACAAAAGAATCCTCCAGCTCAAGCCACGAGATGGCAATGCTTACGCCGGGATAGGAAAGTTATACTGGGAAAAAGGCGCTTACAAACTGGCCGAGCAGCACCTGTTGCTGGCAGCAAAAGAAAAGCCTGAAGATGTGGACTTATTGATCCTTCTGGGCCGGGCCATGATCAAAAATGAACATTACCAATCGGCCGATGAGTTTTTGAAATCAGCACGGGAAATCGAACCTAAAAATGCTGCTATCTATTTTTACAGGGGCATAGTCCAAGCGAACCTCGGTGATCCATGGACTACTGCTGCCCAGTTTAACATGTACATCATGTATGCACCGGATAACTTGAAGGCTTATTACAATCGTGGCTTTGCCTATATGCGCATGGGCATGACCGAATGGGCCAAAGAGGATTTTGACTATGTGGTCGAAAAAAATCCTAATCATTATGAAGCATTGGCCAGAAGGGCCATGTGCATGATAGACTTTAATCCCAGCCAAGCCTGTCTGGACTTACAAAAGGCCGCCCAAAACGGTAGCGATTATGCCAAGGAAAATTTGGATTTATGCAGGTAAACAATATCCTCTTTGCTTTCTGTATCCTACTGGAAGAACAATGGATCAGCCCCATCATGAAAAGTCATGGCAAAACGAGGATACAGTAAATGGCATCCTTTACAAAAATCGTCCCATGATGCCGATTTTTTTTCATTGAGTATACAAAAACCCGCTTTAAGTTCTATTTTTGGGACTTATTATGATTCATCGAAAACTCGTCATCATCCCCACTTACAACGAAAAGGAAAATGTCCAAGACATTCTCTATACCGTCATGGAACTGTCCGGACAGTTTGAGGTCTTGATCATTGATGACAATTCACCGGATGGCACTGCCGGTCTGGTCAAAGCCGCCATGGTATCCTACCCTCACCGCATCCATTTGATCGAGCGAACGGGGAAGTTAGGATTGGGCACGGCATACATTGAAGGTTTTAAGTATGCCCTGGCCCATGGTTATGATTATATTTTTGAAATGGATGCTGATTTTTCCCATAATCCTGAAGACCTGATCCGGCTCTATGAGGCCTGTGCAGATAAGGGGAATGATATGGCCATCGGGTCGCGGTACATCAAAGGAGTAAACGTGGTCAACTGGCCTATGGGCAGGGTGCTGATGTCGTATTTTGCGAGTGTGTACGTGCAGTTCATCACTGGACTCCCCATCAAAGACAGCACGGCAGGGTTCAAATGCTATCACAGAAGCGTCCTCGAAGGCATAAAACTAAACAAAATCAAGTTTGTGGGATATGCTTTCCAGATTGAAATGAAATTCACCGCTTGGAAACTTGGCTATAAGATCGTCGAAATCCCCATTATTTTTACGGACCGCACTAAAGGCGTTTCCAAAATGTCCACCAATATCTTTAGGGAAGCGGTCATGGGGGTTATATATATGAAACTAAAGAGCCTTTTCAACCCCTACAAAAGAGCTAATGTCGCAGAAGACGCGAAGTACCATGTCCAAAGCACCAAATAAAAGCGGATCATTCCTTTACTTTCCTAATCAAACCGAATCGCTTTGATCGGGCGGACATTACTGATCATCATTGCAGGAATAAACAGCACCAAGGTCGTCACGAACAAGATCAACGCATTCAACCCCAGAACGATTGGCCAATTCCACTGGATGGGCACATAACTCATGTAATAATTGGCAGGATCCAAGGAAATAAGGTGGGTGAGGTCCTGAAGCCAAGCGATTCCTAATCCTATCAGGTTTCCGATAAGCATCCCCCTTCCAATGATCCGCACACCATTCCACACAAAAATGCCCCGGATTTGCCTATTGGTGCTTCCAATTGCTTTTAGTAAACCAATCATTTGCGTCCTTTCCATGATCAGGATAAATAAAATCGCGATCATGTTGAATGCAGCGACAAAAAGGATCAGTCCCAAAAACACATAGACGTTATTGTTTAGCAACTTCAACCAATCAAAAATCTGGATAAACATGGTGGTCACCTTATCCACTTTCAGGTCGTAATCGATCACTTCATATAGTTCTTCTTCTTTTGTGTCAATCAGCCTTGGGTCTTTGAGGAAAACTTCAAAACCACCGACCTGATCATTCTCCCAGCCATTCAGGTTTCGGATGGTCTGGATATCCCCGATGATTATCTTATCATCAAAATCCTCAAGATAAGTTTCATAAATCCCCACGATATCGAACCGCCTGTACCGTGGCGGATCCTGTACAAAATACATGACCACCTTATCACCAACAGTGAGCATCAGTTTATCCGCAATATTCCTGCTCAAGACCACTTCATTGGAAGCTTCCCCCTTTTTTCCAAACTGGATAAAGCGTCCTTTTACCATGGAAGTGGAAAATGCTTCTTGATCAAAGGCCTCACTTACGCCCTTTAGAACGACTCCCTGAACCTCTTCATCTCCTTTCAGCAGGCCAGGTTTGTACGCATAATCCTGTATATGCCGGATATAGCCATAATCTTCATAACTGGTATAAAATTGGCTGTCTTTACTACTGGGATAATTCTCATAGGCATTATGGGAAGTAAATTTATGCACTTGGTAATGCCCCGTAAACGAAAACACCTTATCAGAAACCACTTGCTTAAAGCCGCCCAAGATCAAAAATGCAATAATTAAAATGGACAAGCCAATCGCAATGCTCGCAACGGCAATCTGGTGTATGGTTCCTGTAAAACCGCCTGTCCTTTTAAAACTAATTCTTTTGGCAATGAAGTAGGAAAGGTTCAATGAAGTGTTTTATTTTGTTAAGATTCAAATGCAAATTAATATGAAGCAGCTAAAATTAATACTTCTACTGATTTTTTTACCGACCTTTTTGGGATGCCGCGCTATTTCAGGTTCCCTTTTGGCAAAAACAACCACCGATGACCCTTCGACAAGTTCTCCTATCCTTCCGGGAGCAGATCAGCCTGAGCAATACCTTCCCCTTTTAAGGGGTAAAAAAGTGGGATTGGTCGCCAACCAAACAAGTGTACTTACCCAAAAAAACAACCAGCACTTGGTTGATTTTTTACTTGAGAACGACATCGCCGTCCAAAAGATATTTGTTCCCGAGCACGGCTTCCGAGGCAATGCAGATGCTGGTGAGGTGATTAAAAACGACACCGATAAAGAAACAGGAATCCCTTTGGTTTCCCTTTATGGATCCAACAAAAAGCCTTCTGAAGAAGCCTTGATGGATATTGACATCCTCATCTTTGATTTTCAGGACGTGGGACTCCGGTTTTACACCTACATCAGCACCATGCACTACGTAATGGAAGCTTGTGCAGAACAAGGCAAGCCCCTGATCATCCTGGATCGCCCCAATCCCAATGGAGACTATATAGATGGGCCTGTCTTGGATCCGGCATATCAGAGTTTCGTGGGCATGCATCCTATCCCGGTAGTTCACGGACTCACCATGGGAGAGCTCGCCCTTATGATCAATGGTGAAGGGTGGCTAAAACACCAAGTGAAGGCCGACATTACGGTGATTCCTGTGGCAAACTGGAACCATGAACAACATTATTCCCTTCCGGTCAAGCCCTCTCCAAACCTCCCCAATGATGTTTCTATACGACTATACCCATCGTTATGCTTCTTTGAGGGTACTGACATCAGCGTGGGCCGCGGCACTTATTTTCCCTTTCAGGTATACGGGGCACCAGACCCAAAATACGGATCATTTACCTTTACACCTGAAAGCATCAATGGCATGAGCAAGCACCCACCGCATGAAGGCAAAACCTGTTATGGTACCGATCTCAGAAAAACACCGCTCACCCATCAGTTTACGCTACAATACCTCCTGGAAATGTACCAAAAGTCGGGTGGCGGACAGCAGTTTTTCAACAGCTTTTTCGACAAGCTTGCTGGGACCGACCAGTTGAGGAAGGATATTCTAGCCGGAAAATCAGCGGCCGAAATCAAGGCAGGTTGGCAGAAGCCATTGCAAGCGTATAAAACCATGAGAGAAAAGTACTTGCTTTACCCATAATTTATCCATCGTTCTAGCACCCTCATAGTTTAGTGACTACCTAACGATCCGACAGTACAACGATTCAACCATGAATAAAGACCTTCGCATCATTTATATGGGCACGCCCGATTTTGCAGTGCCTTCCTTGGAAATCCTAGTGGAAAACGGCTGGAATGTCGTAGCGGTCATCACCGCACCTGACAAGCCAAAAGGAAGAGGCCAAAAGCTTATTCCTTCGCCGGTAAAAGCAGCTGCCCTGAAACATGAAATCCCTGTTTTGCAGCCTACTAATCTGAAATCACCTGAATTTATCGAAGAGCTGAAGGGTTATCGTGCGGATGTCCAAGTGGTAGTGGCTTTTCGAATGTTGCCAGAAGTGGTATGGAACATGCCTCCTAGGGGGACTTTTAACCTCCACGCCTCACTGCTTCCGGACTACCGGGGAGCTGCTCCGATCAATTGGGCCATTATTAATGGCGAAGAGGAGACCGGCGTCACCACTTTTTTCCTGAAGCATGAAATCGACACCGGAAGCATCATCTATCAAGAAAAAGAGCCCATCCTCCCCCAAGACAATATTGGCAGCCTGTATGAAAAGCTGATGGCCAGAGGGTCCAAGTTGGTGTTGAAGACCATTGAAGCGATCGACAAAGGTGACGTGGATACTTATGGACAAGATGAAGCAAAAGCCCTTCACCACGCTCCTAAAATCTTTAAAGAAACCTGCGAAATCGATTGGAGCAAACCGGCCAGATCAATCCATAACCTGGTGAGAGGCCTCTCCCCTTATCCTGCAGCTTGGACGACCCTCCAGGATAAATCCTGCAAGATTTTCGCCACTGAAATAGTCGATGAGCTAAAAGGCAAATCCCCCGGTGAATATGCATCCGACAACAAAACCTACTTACATTTCCAAACTGGAGCCGGAGCGCTCTCCATCAAAGAACTCCAGCTACAAGGGAAGAAAAGAATGGAAATTCAAGATTTCTTACGCGGCAATAAGCTTTGATCAAGCATTGTCAGCAACCATTTTCATGGCAGGCCCTTTTCACAATGGCCTGCCTTTTCTTTTATACTCATTGCCAAGGCGGCCATAATAATTCTGCGGCCCCATACACCTTTTTCCTGTGGCTTTTATTCCCGCATTTGTTTAAATTGGTCAGTTATAAAACTAACGAGCCATGAGAACTGATAAATTACTTTTAGCTGCACTTTCAGCTATGCTGCTTTTTCCTGTGACCACTCAAGCACAGTTTTTAAAAAAACTCAAAAAAGCCGCCCAAGAAGGCGTTGAAAATGCCGTAGAACGACGCGTTTCCAATGAAGTGGAAAATGCTGCCCGCAAACAGACAGACAAATACCTTGAACAAATTTTCGGTGCCCCATCAACCTATGAAGGCGGTGATTACGATTATGGAAAGGTCATGAGCAGTATTGACATGAATGCAGCCACAGAAGACCGTTACCACTTTACCGGCTACACCGACATGATAATCTCAGGCACGGATGAAAAAGGCAAAGCCATCGAACCGGTGACCTTTCGGTCTTTCTTAAGTTCCAATACCGATTTTTGGGGAATAGAAATGGAAAACCAAGATCAAAAAGCGGAGAAAACGGTAATGATCTTTGACCATAAAAACAATGCTTCCGTATTGCTGATGGAAAATGAAAAGGGAGAAAAAAATTACATGGCCTATGGAATGGACTGGACAAAAATGATGGATAATGCTGCAGACAAGGAACTGGACGATATGGACAATGAGACCAGTTCAGCGGCATTTGACCTCACCAAAACGGGAAACACCAAAGAAATCCTTGGCTACACCTGCGAGGAATACATTAGTGAAAACGAAGAATACGCTGCCAGCTATTGGGTGAGCACCGAACCCATCGAGGGCTATGCTTCCTATTGGTCAAAAAACAACTTTCTTTTTTCCAAAAGAGTAAAACAAAAGTATCAAGCGTATTACGATGGCCTTCCTGATGGAGATGTGCTGGAAATCCACTATGAATCCAAGGAAGACAAGAGTATCACGGATATGGTCATCACCACCATAAATACCACTGAGCAATTTGAGTTTGAAATGGCCGAATACAGTAATGCGATGGAGGGGCAATGACCTCTCCATCTGACACTGTGAACGTTATGGTCGTTCCTTAATTTTCTCCCCTTTGCTATGCCCTACAGGCTTTCATGCTACGCAACAAGACAATCACTTTTAGGGCAAACTTTTTAAAGCACCTTTTTTAATGCTTCAAAAAACCTTGGTATCTTGTGCAATTCAAAACTCCAAAGGCATTGATACTATCCATAATCGTAGCAAAAGCGAACAATAATGTGATCGGAAAGGACAATCAACTCATCTGGCGCCTTTCTGCTGACCTTCGACACTTTAAGCAGCAAACTACCGGTCACTACATCATCATGGGAAGAAAGACTTATGAATCCATGGGCAAACCACTCCCTAACAGGACATCAGTCGTGATCACAAGAAACAAGCAATACGAAGTTCCGGAAGGCCACCACGTGGTTCACAGCTTGGAAAAAGCCATTGCCATCGCCAAAGAAGGAGGCGATGATAAAGCTTTCATCATCGGAGGTGCTGAAATCTACAAACAGGCACTCCCCCTTGTGGACGAGATGATCATTACAGTGGTAGACTGTGCTCCTGAAGGCGATGCTTATTTCCCGGAATTCTCATTAGAAAACTGGACAAAAACTGCCGAGGAATTCCATAAAAAGGATGAGAAAAACCAATTTGATTACACCTTTGTTACCTACCAAAAAGCCAAGCCGATAACCGCATGAAACAAATTACCGCAGAGATAATCGCTATTGGTGATGAATTGCTTTATGGGCAGATCATGGACACCAACAGCCACTGGATCAGTAAAGAACTTGACCAAATTGGCGTGAGAGTTGTCCGTAAAACCACTGTGGGTGATAACGAACCGGATATTCTTCACGCCTTCCGGCATGCTCAAAACCGTGCCAACATCATCCTGATCACGGGTGGATTGGGTCCCACAAAGGACGACCTCACCAAACCGTTGCTGGCCAAATATTTTGAATGCTCCATAGAACCTTTTCCAGAAGCTATCGCAGATGTGAAGGCATTTTTTGAGAAAAGAGGGCGTGAACTGACGCCACTAAACAAGCTCCAAGGTCACCTTCCTACCAAATGCCAGTATGTCAAAAATGACCGGGGAACTGCTCCCGGGATGTGGTTTGAAGAAAATGGTTGTGTATGGATGTCCATGCCTGGCGTCCCCCATGAGATGCAGTTTCTCATGGAAAATTTCGTCCTTCCTAAAATCAAAACCCTATTTTCACTTCCTGTCATCTATCACAAAGTAATCAAAACGGCAGGCATCGGTGAAAGCTGGCTGGCAGACATGATTGCCGAATGGGAGGATCAGCTTCCTTCTCACATCAAACTGGCGTATTTGCCCTCCCTTGGTGAGGTAAAACTGAGACTTACAGCCTTTGGGGATGACATAAATCAGCTTCAAGAAGAGGTAAATCAATACATTCAGCAAGTAAAACCGCTCATAAAAAACTATATTTATGGCTATGATCAGGAAACCATAGCCGAAGCAATTGGTCGGATTCTTACGTTAAACAAGAAAACCATATCCATCGCAGAAAGCTGCACAGGGGGGTATGTTTCCCACTTGGTCACTGCCATCCCTGGAAGCAGCAACTATTTTAATGGGGCCATCACTCCTTATCATAATCAGTTTAAAACTGCCCTATTAGGAGTAAAAGAAAGCACCCTTATGGCCCATGGTGCCGTGAGTGAAGAGACCGTCATGGAAATGGCAAGCATGGTCCGAAAAAAGTTTGATGCTGATTACGGATTGGCAACGAGTGGGATTGCTGGCCCCGGTGGGGGAAGCCCTGAAAAGCCCGTCGGAACGGTATGGATCGCTATTGCCAATCGAGAGGGCGTCAAGACCAAAAAATTGCAATTGGCACATGATCGTTTGCTCAATATCCAGTATTCAGCCTTGACTGTCCTAAATCTGCTCCGAAAGGTTATTAAAAACGAAAACGATTAAATAATTTGGGACATCCTGTTTTGTGATTAATAAATTAAAATATAATTTTAAAATCAAGAAATAGACCCAATTAAATAGATACAACATGGCAACTGTAGAAATGGTAATGCCCAAAATGGGTGAGAGTATTATAGAGGGCACCATCTTGACATGGTTAAAAAAAGAAGGTGAAAGCATAGAAGAGGATGAGTCGGTACTGGAAGTAGCTACCGACAAGGTAGATACGGAAGTGCCTTCTTCCCATGCTGGTGTATTGAAAAAAATCCTTGCCAAGGAAGGTGACGTGGTGGCTGTAGGCGCCCCTATTGCCCTGATAGAAACAGAAGGCGAGGAGGAAGATGATACTAAAGCCACCGAGCCGAAAGAAGTAGATACAGACAGCAGTAGTGAAAAAGAAGATTTATTGGCGGCTGCTCCATCACAAACGGCCACCATCATTAATCCAGTAACAGAGAAGTCCACTGGGGACAAGCGTTTTTACTCGCCTTTGGTACTCAGTATCGCCAAAGAAGAAGGCATCTCTAAAGCTGAGCTTGCGACAATTCCGGGCACTGGAAAAGAAGGCAGGGTCACCAAACACGACATGCTCGATTACTTAAAATCCAGGTCTACCGCTACTTCCGGAACTCCTATGCCTAAGGCCGCAGCGAGTGTTTCTGCCGGGGATGAGATCATTGAAATGGACAGGATGCGTAAAATGATCTCCGAAAGGATGGTCGCTTCCAAACAGATCTCTCCGCACGTCACTTCTTTTGTAGAGGCTGATGTGACAAACATTGTCCTTTGGAGAAACAAGGTCAAGGAAGCATACAAAAACAAGATGGGCGAACCCCTTACCTTTACCCCGTTCTTTGTTGAAGCAGTGGCCAAGGCTATCCAAGACTTCCCCATGATCAACATCTCTGTCGATGGTGATCGGATCATTAAGAAAAAGGACATAAACATCGGTGTGGCCGTAGCACTTCCCAGCGGCAATCTTATCGTGCCTGTCATCAAGAAAGCCAATGAACTCAACCTTACAGGGCTTTCCAAAAAGATCAACGACTTGGCTGCAAGGGCCCGAACCAACAAATTGGCCGCCGATGAGCTTTCAGGTGGAACCTATACGATATCGAATGTAGGATCATTTGGGAATCTTATGGGTACTCCCATCATTATGCAGCCTCAAGTGGCCATTTTAGCGGTAGGTGCCATTACCAAAAAGCCTGCTGTAATGGAAACGCCGACTGGAGATGTCATTGCCGTTCGGCACAAAATGTTCCTGTCCCACTCTTATGACCATCGAGTAGTAGACGGTTCGCTGGGCGGAATGTTTGTCAAAAGAGTAGCCGATTACCTCGAAGCATTTGATATTGACAGCAAATTATAAAAAAAAGCAGCGGTAGCCATTGGGCATAAACCGCTGCTTTCTTTCATTTTCCTCCATTTCCCTACACACTCATTCCTGAGCTTTCCTTTATTTTCATGACGACGTCCTGAATCTTTATAGGCTTGGTTAGGTAATCGTCCATTCCCGCCTCATAGGCCCGCTCTATATCTTCCTTAAACACATTGGCTGAGAGGCCGATAATGCGGATGTACTTTCCTTCTTTCATTTTTTTGATTTCCCTGGAAGCTTCCAGGCCATCCATCACAGGCATTTGATAATCCATGAAAATCATATCGTATCGCTTCTTTTGAACGGCCTTTACGGCTTCCTCACCGGTACTTACCGTATCCACCGAATACCCTAATTGCTTCATCAGAAGCTTCATAAATTTTAGGTTAATATCATTATCTTCGGCCAGTAAAATTTCTTTGGGGAATTTATCAGAAATGTGGGAGAGCTTATATTCCTCCTTAGCATATTTCTCGTAATCATCTTTCCCTACCTTTTCTTCACTATCCGAAATCCTAGCAAAAACCGTAAAGGAAAACTCAGACCCTTTTCCTACTTCACTTTCAATCTGAAGGCTTCCTCCCATCAGTTCAATAAGCTTATTGGCGATGGCCAAGCCTAGGCCACTCCCGCTTTTCTCTTCAGCGGTTCCCCTGCCGGTTTGGGTAAAAGGATTGATCAGCTGGTCTATTTTGGATTTAGGAATGCCTACTCCAGTGTCTTTGACATTAAAGTAAAGCATAAAATTCTTGTCGAGTATTGGCTCCCCAGAAACTTTAATACTGACATCCCCGCCTTTTGGCGTGAATTTCACCGCGTTCCCAATGATGTTAAACAGGATCTGACTGAGTTTTTCATTGTCCAATATCAGCCATTGTGGAATCGTGGGGGCAATATCCAAATTCAGGGATAGCTCTTTTCCCACTACCATTCCAGAAAAAATATTGATCACCTTATTGAGTTCTTCTCTAAATTTCGAACTGGACAGTTCCAACTCCAATTTGCCTTCCTCGATTTTGGAATAATCCAATATATCCTTGATGATCACCAAAAGCGATTCCCCAGAGTCCTTGATTACTTTGACGATACTTTGCTGTTCATCATCCATTTTCGTATGCTCCAACAGGCCAATCATTCCCAACAACCCATTCATGGGGGTCCTAATTTCATGGCTCATGCTGGCCAAAAATTCAGATTTAGCCCTATTGGCTCCTTCAGCCACTTCCTTCGCCTCTTTCAAGCCCTTCTCCCATAATTTCTGTTCGGTCACGTCTCGGCCCACAGAAATCATCCTTTCTTCATCCAGTTTAAAGAACCTTATTTCCAGAAATTTCTTTCCTGATGGTAAGTCCAAGGTCATCTGCTCAGTCTGTACCTTTCCAGTTTTAGCAGCCCTCAGTAGCGCACTCTCCATTTTTTCTCCATAAGGAGGAGGAATAATATCCCTAATATGCTTGCCAAGCGACAATTCTGGCGGCGATATGAGCATATCTGATTCCTGGACATAATAGTCAAGATAAACGCCTTGATTATCGTAAATAAAAATAATATCAGGTAAACTGTTCAATACCGACCGAAGCCTGTTCTCACTCTTAATCAGCTCTCTTTCTGCCAAGTATTTCTCCGTGATATCGGTACATATCCCCACACTGCTCACAAACTTACCCTCTTGATCATAAAAAAGTCGCTCAAAATTTTTCGTACGGATGATGGCACCGTCCTTCTTTAAGAAACTCACTTCAAAACTCAAATAATCCCACTTTTCATCAAGGGCTTTTTTGGCTTTTTCTTGCAGCTTTTGAAGGTCTTTTTCGACTACTTGACTTTTATTGTTCTCAAGAAACTCCTCTTTCGTAAACCCCAATACATTAGTGACATTTTCGCTGACGTTGCTGACTTTTCCTGATGCATCGTGGTAATATACAAAGCCGTTGGTCTCTTGAAGGAGCATGGTTTGCTGTTCGAACAGCCGGTTGATTTGCTGAGATTGCTTTTCTAGCGCTATATGCCTTTCATCTATGCTGATCCCATGCTTGATCAGCAGATAGATGACCAAAATTAACAAAGTAAAAAGCCCTACAAAAAGTAGAAAATACGTATTGTAAAGCCTAGAAATGATAATACTTTGGTCTTGGGCAAACACTATAGCAAACTTCCCCTCAAGGGGGAACAAATTAAACGGGTACTGAGCCACAATGGCTTTTAAACGCGCCGCTGTACCATCTTGTTGATACTTCAAGATATCCCCTTCATACACTCCCCTCAATCCACCTAAATACTCATTTTGCATTTCTTTCCACAAAGCCGGAGATAAAGAAAGTTCTACCGTGCGTTCATTCTCTCCCAAGGGATAGGCATTTTCTCCATACAGGTAAAACTTATACCCACCATCACCTAAATAATGGTTGGAAGTATAATGCCCCAAAAAACCATCTAAATTAACCGAGGCTATTACCGTAATAGGATCTAAATGCGATTGGACTTTAATAAACCTCTTCGGGTCATTAAAGCTCTTGGGTTGATCAATTTTGATCTGTTCGAAGTAATTGTTGTCCTTCAGGTTAAAAGCCCAAATTTCCTCCCCCCTTTTCACAAACAAGGTATCTACCAAATCACCATAAGAGTTCAGTAGTTGACGGGTCCGCGAAGACTGGATTTTCTCTGCTCCAGAGACTTCATCATAACCTTCCCATCTTGTGGTATAATAAGTCAAGTCTTCATAAAGGGTATTAAACCTGCGCTGTACTTCGTTGGAGGCTATCTCCACCTGCTTGGCCAAAAACTGCCGACTACTTCCCAACAAGTTTTTTGACAGCGTGTTATAAAAAAGGTATCCCAATGAGAAAATTAGAATAATCGATGCTACTGACATTAATGTCAATACATGAAATCGTTTAAAATTATCCCTATTTCTCATGAACATTTAATTTGTCAACGTTTTACTTCCAGTATGTACCAATTCAGCAAATTCATTTGCCTACAATAAACAGTATATTTCTGACTGGAAAAATCATCCTCCATTTTGTACACATTATCCTTTTCTAATAAAAACTTGGCTACCATTTTCCTGACTTCCTTGCTTTTTGACTTAAATAGGTTGTAGTCCTCCTTGCGGAAATTATCGGAATTTATGGTCTGGATATAGGTGTGGTTTCGTAACGGAGGCAAGTTTAGCATCTCGATAGCATCATTTGTGCCTGCGACAATATTACCCGAGCCATCTATAATCAGCAGCTTTTTATCGCTTTTCTTCAAAAAACGCTGAATGATATCGTTTATCGTGATATCAAAACCCATCACGCCCTCTAACTGCCCCTGATGATAAACCGGATGAATCAATGAAAGTATCCATCCCCTGCCAGCAGGATCAACATAAATATCCTCTACCCATTTACTCTTTTTTTCAGGATTCCTCACCTCATCAGCCATGTAATAAAAATTAAAGCTCGTAAGGTCTGCATCCGTATCAAAGACCTGCAGCGCATCCAACGATGGATAAATCCTACATAATTGGAGCCGGGTATTAAAGTAAACCTGAGCCACCAACGGCGTATCCGCATACACCGTCCTAAAAGCTGAATCCAAGGCTTCTGTAAAATAAATCTGATGGAACACCTCTTCCCTGTTTTGGGAAATAGATGAAACATGCACACTACTCTCCGACTTGTCAGCTGATTCCCGATATATCACGCCTGCATCCGAAATTTTATACTCATCACGGGAAGCCATTGCGGCATATCTGTCCTGGTGATCAAAGAGATACTCCGTTTGGGAAGCCAATTCCTGAATTTGCCCCTCCAAGGGTTTGAGGTCAGATTCCATCATCCCGATAATAGAATCCAGCTCGGCAAATTCAGTAGTATATACAGCCGTTGCCTCATCCCTACAACCATTAGAAAAGAGCAACACCAAGCCGACTAAAGTAAAATAAGCATATTTCATCTATGAATATGTAAACAGGCCTTAAATTTAAATATTTTCAACCTGATTTCTAAGAGATTGATGCATCTCTTCAAATCTTTTATTGATTTCGTCTAAAAAGGACTCGGTAAAGAAAACTTGAAGATCATCTTCTTCCAAAATATCCATTTCGCTCACTTTATACGTTTGCTCAATCATCCCCTGCTCATATTTGAGCAAGTACTTCCCATTCCAAGAAAAAACGGAAATCCGAATATCCTTTTTAGTAAATTCCTTAACTACCCTCATGGCCTGATCACTTCAGAGCTATAACTGATCTCCGCACTCAATGAAGCCGAAACCGAGCAATACTTATCCACCGATAACTTCACCACTTTGGCAAATTCCTCCTCAGTGGCATCTGGTGAGGTAAGCACAAACCTCATGTGGATGGACTTATAAAAGGCTGGAATACCATCATTTCGATCCCCTTCAGTCTCTACCTTAAATCCCTCTACCTGTTTTCGCTTCTTTTTCATCATCAATACCGCATCTACCGATGCACAGCTAGCCACTGCCGACAGTACCAAGTCCATAGGTGACTGATGTTGCTTCTTTTCAGGATCATACATATCTATCTGAACCTTGTTGCCTTGCGGATTCACTGCTTCATATTCGTAATCCGCTTTCATCGTAACCGTCACATTTCTCTTTGCCATTTTCTAAATGATTTTTTATAAACATTATTTTAAATTTCCACAGTGGAATATTACATATTTCTTCTAAACTGTCCGCCAACTTCATAGAGCGCATGCGTAATTTGACCTAATGAACAACACTTTACCGCTTCCATAAGCTGCGAAAACAGGTTTTCATTAGTAACAGCTGCCTCCTTTAAATCATTCAACAGTTCTACTGATTGGAATTCATATTTCCGATGTAAATTCTCAAGCCCTTTGATTTGCATCTCTTTTTCTTCCTGGGTAGCTCTAATCACTTCTCCAGGGGTTATCGTGGGCGAACCTGCCGAAGACAGGAACGTATTCACTCCTATGATTGGATACGTACCCGCATGCTTTAGTGTCTCATAGTGTAGGCTTTCTTCTTGTATCTTCCCCCTTTGGTACATGGTTTCCATAGCGCCAAGCACCCCTCCACGCTCGGTAATTCTTTCAAATTCAGCATACACCGCCTCTTCCACCAAATCGGTCAGCTCTTCGATGATAAATGCCCCTTGAAGGGGATTCTCGTTTTTGGCCAGCCCCAACTCTTTATTGATGATCAACTGAATGGCCATGGCCCTCCTTACAGAGGCCTCCGTAGGAGTGGTTATCGCTTCATCATACGCATTGGTATGAAGGGAATTACAATTGTCATAAATCGCATACAAGGCCTGAAGTGTGGTACGAATATCGTTAAAGTCAATTTCCTGTGCATGCAATGATCTTCCCGATGTTTGGATATGGTACTTCAGCATTTGAGAACGCTCATTTGCTCCATATTTTAGTTTCATCGCTTTTGCCCAAATTCGACGGGCCACTCTTCCAATCACCGCATACTCCGGATCAATTCCATTGGAAAAGAAAAAGGATAAATTAGGAGCAAATGCATTTACATCCATCCCTCTGGAAACATAATATTCCACATAGGTGAATCCATTGGAAAGGGTCAATGCCAGCTGGGTAATGGGATTGGCCCCTGCCTCGGCAATGTGATAGCCTGAAATCGATACAGAATAAAAATTCCGAACGCCCTGATCGATAAAGTATTCTTGCACATCGCCCATTAGGCGAAGTGAAAATTCCGTAGAAAAGATACAAGTATTTTGCGCCTGATCCTCCTTGAGGATATCGGCTTGGACAGTCCCTCTCACTTTGGTCAGGGTATCGGCTTTGATGGACTCATAAACCTCTTTTGGCAGGACCTGGTCGCCTGTAACGCCCAAAAGCAATAACCCTAATCCGTTGTTTCCTTCAGGAACAGTGCCTTGATAGCGGGGACGTTCCAGCCCATTCTCACGGTACATTTCATCCAACTTGGCTTCTACTTCACCTTCCGACCCCTTATCATAAATATACCGTTCACATTGCTGGTCAATAGCTGTATTCATAAAGAAAGCCGTCATGGTAGCCGCAGGGCCATTGATGGTCATCGAAACGGACGTCCGGGGATCAGCCAGATCAAACCCAGCATACAGCTTTTTCATGTCATCCAGGCAACATATATTCACCCCCGAATTGCCTATTTTCCCATAGATATCAGGCCGGTAGCCCGGATCCTCTCCGTACAGGGTCACCGAATCAAATGCTGTCGAAAGACGCTTGGCAGGCATGTCTTTTGAGACGTAATGAAAACGTCTATTGGTACGCTCGGGTCCGCCTTCACCGGCAAACATCCTAGTCGGGTCTTCTCCCTCTCGCTTAAAAGGAAAAACCCCTGCTGTAAAGGGGAACTTACCCGGTACATTCTCCTTAAATTTCCATTGGAGCAAATCGCCCCAAGCTTCATATTTTGGCAGCGCTACTTTGGGAATGCGGGTACCTGAAAGTGATGTCGAAAAAGTCTGGATAGCGATCTCTTTCCCCCTAACCATAAAGGTAAATTGGTCATTTGCGTAACTTCCCACAAGCTCTTTCCAATTTTCCAACCACTGCAGGTTCTCAGCATCCAGTTTATTGGTCAAGGCAGTATAAGCCGCTTCCAAGCTTTCCATTACGGCGGATTCTCCCTCAGCTTCTTCCTCAAAGGTCTCGATCGCCTTTTTGACCCCATACAGTCGATTGGCCAGCTCTTTTTGTGTAGCCGCCCATTGTTCATAGCGTTGGTTTTCCTCGACTATTTCAGCCAAGTACCTCGTCCTGGAAGGTGGAATAATAAACAGCTTTTCCAATTCTTCCAAAGAAGCTCCATCCGAAGGTGTAAAATCAGCTATCTTCAGGGCGGTAAGCCTTAACATCAATTCCCGGTAAAGCCTGTTCATGCCCGGATCATTAAACTGCGATGCAATGGTTCCTATCACGGGCAATTCTTCGTCTTTCGCATCCCAGAGCCCATGGTTGCGGACAAATTGTTTCTTCACATCCCTTAGGGCATCAAAGGCACCTTTCTTGTCAAACTTGTTTAAGGCAATCAGGTCAGCAAAATCCAACATGTCGATTTTTTCCAACTGGGAAGCTGCACCATATTCCGGGGTCATGACATATAAGGAAAGATCTGCGTGGTCGGCCACTTCTGTATCGGACTGGCCTATGCCTGAAGTTTCTAAAATCACCAGATCAAACCCCGCCATTTTCACGATATCAACGGCATCTTTAACATGCTTGGAAAGGGACAAATTGGCCTGCCGAGTGGCCAGTGAGCGCATATACACCCTGGGATGATGAATGGCATTCATTCTAATCCGGTCGCCCAGCAGTGCTCCTCCTGTTTTACGCTTGGAAGGATCCACAGAAATAATCGCTAAATGTTTATCGGGAAAATCCACCAGAAACCTTCTGGCCAGTTCATCCACTAACGAGGATTTTCCTGCGCCACCGGTACCGGTAATCCCCAACACGGGCACGGTTTTATCCTCCCCTCCATGTCCTTGCTTCTCCCGCATCGATTGATAAGCATCGGGAAAGTTCTCTGCCGCCGAAATCCAACGGGCAATCCGCTCTGGGTGCCTGACATCCGGTAGTGCACCTCCATCCAACTTATCCCCTAATGGGAAATCGGCTTGCCCCACCAGGTCATTGATCATCCCTTGGAGCCCCATGGACCTCCCATCATCTGGAGCATAAATGCGGGCAACCCCATAGGCATGTAGTTCCTTGATTTCTGCTGGCAGTATCGTCCCTCCACCGCCTCCAAATATCTTAATATGCCCAGCTCCCTTTTCTTGAAGCAGGTCGTACATATACTTAAAAAACTCTATATGCCCTCCTTGGTAGGAAGTAATTGCTATCGCCTGAACATCTTCCTGAATGGCACAGGAAACGATCTCCTGAACGGATCGGTTATGTCCTAAATGAATCACCTCACAGCCTACCGACTGGATAATCCTGCGCATGATATTGATGGCTGCATCATGGCCATCGAACAAAGAGGCCGCGGTAACGATCCTCACATGGCTCTTGGGTTTATAAGCTGTTACCTTTTGGGTCATAAAAGTAATCCGAAATTGATTTTATGGTGTCTTTTGATTAACTGTAGATGTAAAATAACCCCTCCAAATGGATGGTTTTGTCAATTTAGCATATGCGAATATAGTAATTTTACCCAACTTATTTTAGCGCAAGCTGACGATCCAAAAAACCTACAGTCCCCCAAACTTCCACCAACTTTTAAAGGCTAATACGGCCAAGAAAAGGGAGTTAGAATCTGTTACCGCTCTAAAAATCACTGAATTGATGTATACACATTTAAACATGTCAAACGTCACTTTCATACATGATAAAAATCAAAAAAATACACATATTATCATATTATAATTGGGTTAAAGAAAAGTCAATGAGTAACTTTATTAGAAATCAATTTATAGCAAAATCCTAACGCCTATGAATTTGTCATTTTCAACTGCAGAGGATGCAGTAAAAGTAGTAAAAAGCAATGACCGGGTCTTTGTCCATGGAAGTGCCGCCACTCCTTCCACCTTGCTTTTAGCACTTGCCCAGCGGCACCAGGAGCTGAAAAATGTCGAAATTGTCTCGATCACCACATTAGGCGACATGCCCTTGACCGAACCACCTTATCAGGACAGTTTTTATATTAACTCCCTTTTTGTTTCTGCCAATGTCAGAAATGCCGTAAACTCTAGCCAAGGGGGCTATGTCCCTATTTTCTTAAGTGAAATCGGCATACTTTTTCGGAGAAACATCCTCCCAATTGATGTGGCCATCGTAAATGTATCCCCTCCGGACACGCATGGCTACTGCACCTTGGGAACTTCCGTAGATGTCGCCAAACCCGCTGTGGACACCGCTAAAGTAGTCATCGCCCAAATCAATCCCCATATGCCCCGCACCCATGGTGACGGGATGATCCACATAAGCCAATTTGATCATGTAGTAGAATCCAACGACCCTCTGCCGGAAGTGGATTATTCCAGTAAAATCGGCGCAAACGAACTCAAAATAGGAAACCATATTGCAGCGCTTATCGAGGACGGGTCCACCCTCCAAATGGGCATAGGAGCCATCCCTGACGCGGTATTGGATGCCCTCCACCACCATAAGGATTTGGGAGTTCATACAGAAATGTTTTCCAATGGCATCATGGGACTGATGGACAGCGGAGCCCTTACCAATAAATACAAAGTCAAGCATCCTGGAAAAGTGGTCACCTCTTTTGCCGTAGGCAATAGGGACTTATACGACCGGATACATGATAATCCTATCCTATCTTTCCATGAAACCGCCTATGTAAACGACACGGCCGTTATCAGAAAAAACCCAAAAGTAATTTCGATCAACTCATGCCTCGAAATGGACCTTACTGGCCAAGTTTGTGCAGATTCAATCGGCACTTACCATTATTCGGGTGTGGGCGGCCAGATGGACTTTATGAGAGGGGCTGCCTTATCGGTAGGCGGAAAACCCATCATGGCCCTTTCTGCCACCACCAAAAAAGGCGCCTCCAAAATCGTCCCCTTCCTTCGGCAAGGTGCCGGGGTGGTTACCACCAGGGCGCACATGCACTATGTCGTCACAGAATATGGCGTAGCTTACCTCTACGGCAAAAACCTTCGCCAACGGGCAGTGGCACTCATGAACATCGCCGCACCCGAACATCGCGAAGAAATCGAAAAATCGATCATTGAACGGTTCGGGTCCATTAATCATCCGGTATCTTGACTCAATCCTTGTGCAGTTTCTTTCTTAGAAGCTGCGCATTTATGGCCACTACAATGGTACTTAGACTCATCAGTACCGCTCCCAAGGCAGGACTGATCACCAGTTTTGGAACAAAGCCAGTGGCCAGCGGTAATGCTATGGCATTGTAAGCGGTGGCCCAAAACAGGTTTTGACGCATTTTCTGATAAGTGGCCTCCCCAAAACGAATCATCGCAGACAAATCCATCGGATCGCTGTTTACCAACACAATATCAGCCGTCTCTGCCGCCACGTCCGTCCCAGAACCTATCGCTACCCCTATAGCTGCCGCGGCCAATGCAGGAGCATCATTCACTCCATCACCAGTCATCAAGACCACTTCTCCTTTTTTTTGTGCTGACTGAACGATGCTTTGTTTGTCCTCTGGCAAAACCTCGGCATGATAACCATCCAGCCCCAATTCATCACTCACCGCTTTCGCGGCCGACTCGTTATCACCTGTGGCCATGATTACTTTCACTCCATCATTTTGAAGGGTAGAAACGGCTTTTTGGGAGGATTTACGCACACTATCTGCCAATTTCACATATCCTACAGCCTTATTTTCTACTACCAAAAAGACCAATGTCTCCACTCCTTCTTCCTTAATATCCTCGGAAACCTCTATTCCCTGCTTTTTCAAATACCCTGGGCTTACCACCATCACCTTTTTTCCTTCCACTTTTGCCTTTACTCCTTCTCCTGTGATGTTTTCATAATCCTTCGCTGATGGATAATCGAGTTCCTCTTCGTTTACCTTCTTCATGATGCCATTGGCAATGGGATGTTCGGAATGATGCTCAATAGATGCCGTATACCTTAGGATTTCCTCATCCGAATAACCTTCATGTATACTTTTGCATTCCTTGACACCAAAATCACCAGCGGTCAAGGTACCCGTCTTGTCAAATATTACCATGGTCACTTTTCCAGATTGCTCAAATGCCGTCCGGTTTCTTATCAAGAGACCATTTTTAGCCGCAACCGATGTGGAAATAGCCGTAACAAGTGGTATGGCAAGTCCAAGTGCATGAGGACAGGCAATGATCATCACTGTCACCATCCGCTCCAGGGCAAAATCAAATTCCTTCCCCAACACCAACCACACGCCCATGGTGATGGCTCCTGCTCCTATCGAAATATAAAACAGCCAACCTGCTGCTTTATTGGCTAAATTTTGAGTCTTAGACTTGGTGTCCTGTGCAGATTTCACCATGTCGATTACCCGGGAAAGGTAGGCCTCCTCACCCACTTTTTTGACCGCTATTCTTAAGGATCCCTGTTCATTGATCGCTCCTCCTACCAATTCATCACCTTTGCCTTTCTTAACAGGTTTGGACTCTCCTGTCAACATGGACTCATTGACATAACTACTGCCATCTACCACCACACCATCAGCAGGGACTTTCTCTCCTGGCTTGATCAGCACTTCATCGCCTTGCTGCAAATCGGCTATCTTTACCTCTTCCGTATCCCCATCCTCTTTGAATTTATGAGCGGTCGAAGGCATGAGCTTAGCCAACTCGTCCAATGCACCGGAGGCATTCATCACTGATTTCATCTCGATCCAATGCCCTATGAGCATCAAATCGATCAAGGTGGCAAGCTCCCAGAAAAACCCCTTGCCATCCAGCCCAAATACCACTGCTGAGCTATAACCATAGGCAACGGTAATGGCTAAAGCTATCAAGGTCATCATGGCCGGTTTGCCCTCTTCAAGCTCTTCCTTTAATCCTTTCAGAAATGGCCATCCTCCATAAAAATATATGGCTGTCGACAGCCCGAAAAGAATATATTTATCACCAGGAAAGGTCCATTCCATCCCAATCCACTCCTGGATCATCTTAGAAAGAAGCAGGACGGGAACCGTCAAAATAATGGAAACCCAAAACCTTCTTTTAAAATCCTGAAGCATATGGGCATGGTGTCCACCATGATCATGCTGGTCATGGTGGTCATGTGCTGATTGATGGTGGTTTTCTTGTGTCATGGTGTTAGAAGTTTATCAAAACAAAAAGGGAGCTTATTGCGCTCCCATAACGTGATCAACACGGCCACAAGTAAGCATCTTGTCTCCGTAGTAAGGGTTCTTGATGGCTTCTTGATCGGAAAGCCAATACCCTCCCTTGCCTTCAAATGCCATGGGACAAAACTGTTTGTACACCGCCCCCGAGGTCACCTGACCGGTCAATGACGACTCGACCGATGCACTCAAGTCAGCAAATGCTTCCCGCTGAGCGGCAAGGTCAGAGGTTTCCTGAATTTTCATGGCCGCGTCCTGGCCCTCAAAACCCTGAATGGCCAATAGCGCTCCAGCACCTTCGCTGGCAGCTGAAGCATCACCTTTCACCAATGCATTTTTCACGGATAAATAGGATTGGAAAATTTCTTTGCTTCCCACCTCCTTAAAGGACAGCGCCTCTCCTTTTACTGCATTGTGCGCCGTTTCTTTGGCGTGGTCGTGGCCATGGGATTCTTCATGCTTTTTTGAACCACAGCTGACTGTCATGATCATGGCAATTGCCAATGCTGAACCGATTACACTAATTCTTCTCATAAAGATTAATTTTAAGATATGTTTATAAATATTATTTTACTACCAATCAACGACCTACGCTCTTTATACGGCTAATGTTGGTGACCGGAATGCCCGCTCTTTTGCTGATGCGAACCTTGCGATGGGTAAACCTTCTTTATTTCACCGCAGGAAAGCATAGACGCCCCGAAGTAGGGGTTTTTGATCTCCTCAAACTCACTGAGCCAATAGGCTCCCTGATCATTTTTTGCCATGGGGCAATAATCCTTGAAGAGCTTTTTCCCTTGCCCCCCAAAAGCATCCAGCAGTTTGATCATTTCATTCGAAACAGGCACTAACCACTCCCTTTGCTTTGCTATATCTGATGTTTGGCTCATGGCCAATGCATTTGCCGCCAAGGATTCACTGATTTCCTTCCATTTCTCCAGGGCTTTTTCTTGCGATAATGGAGGATTTTCCTCTGTCAAAAGCTTATGCAGATTACCCGCGGCAGCTTGCCCGGATTCATCCCTGACCAAACGATTTTTCATGGTCAAATATGCTGCTATCACCTCTTCAATGACTTTACCAAAACTTTCCGAAACCTGAAAATCCTGCTCTTCGGGGTGTGCCATCATGCTGTATTTTCCGCTCAACTGCGCGGCACCGTCCACGGCAAAAACGCCATTGGTCACAATCTGGTCTCCCGGAGAAAGCCCTGTCAACACTTGCTGCATCTCCCCTGCTACCGGTCCTAGCTCCACCTGCACCATCTCAAAGGCCGGCTTCATTTCACTTCCTACCTGCCGGTAAACAACCGACCTTCTCCCCGTCCACAATATAGACGACTTCGGCACCATCACCCCGGCATCCACCGGTGCTTCATCTTGCGTTGAAAGCTTTGCCGTGACGAACATCCCCGGTTTGAGTTTACCGGAGAAATTGTTTACTTCAGCCCTGACCTTGGCACTTCTGCTGTCCGCTGAAACGACCGGATCGATAAACGCTACTTTGGCCGAAAACTCCTCTCCCGGTAAAGCATTTACCGAAAATTGGATTTGATCACCAGCGCTGATTTGTCCCAAACCCTGTTCGTAGGCATCCAGCATCACCCACACTTTGTTCAAATTGGTGATTTCAAAAAGCACTTGCCCTCGGCTCACATAATCTCCAGCGGCCACCTTTCTGTCGGTCACCACACCTGAGGTGGCCGCGTAAATATCGAAATGGGGCTGATAGTCTTCATCATTTGCCATCTTGGTTATTTGCGCATCGGTCAATTGCCATTGCTTTAGTTTCTGTTTTGCTGCTTCATAGAGCTTAGGGCTGATGCCTGTTGCCTTTTTGGCTTCCAGCAGCTCCCGATGGGCAGCAATTAAATCAGGAGAATATATGCGGGCCAAGCGTTGGCCTTGTTTCACCTCCTGCCCGGTAAATGCCACGTATAAATCATCTATCCTCCCGTCAAAATTGGCAGAAACCGACTTCACATTTCGTTCATCCACTTCAATCGTCCCACTCAGTGTCAAATGATTTGAAGCCATCTCACTTCCGGCCTTGACGGTAGAAGTGGCAATATTCGCCAAAGCCACCGCCTCAGGGCTCATGGTCATGACATAAGGATTGGTATCCTCGCTATCGCCGAGGGTAGAAAGTGGCACCAAATCCATGCCGCAAATAGGGCAATCTCCTGGCTCATTTTGCTTGATCTGCGGGTGCATCGAACAAGTGTACACGGTTTCACCCTTATGATCGTGCTGGTCGAGAGCCTCTTTCGCTCCTTCACCCGAAGTCAGCACCCCACCGATGATTCCACCCGCCAAAAAAGCACCAAGGAACATCAATATAAGTAGTTTTCTTCCTTTCATAAATTTCATAGTGTAATTCCTTTGGCCATTAAAGAAGCTAATTTTGCATAAGCTTGGAGCTTTTTAAAGGTCTCTTCAGCCGTCTTCATTTCAAAATCCAGCAATTGCCGCTGCACACTGAGCAGTTCTTCAAAACTTCCCGCAGCACTGCTGTAATCTGCGATCATCAAGTCCATCGTCTTTTGAAGTAAAACTACTTGATCTTGGTACAAGTTTGCATTTCTTTCCGCTTCCCGGATCAGGCGATATTGTTCTTCCCAAGCAGATCGTAATGTGTTGTCCAGGGCCTCTTTCGCCTGCACGGAAGCTTGGTAATAATATTCGGATTCTTTACTGGCGGCTTTGTATTTGCCCCTAAAAAGCGGCACCGAAACGGAAACCATTGGCATGACCATATTATGCCCCATTCCTCCAGGGACATATCCCATTGGACCATTGATGTCTCCTGCTGGCTGACGGGGGCTATTGACCATATAGCTAAGCCCCACCCCAAAACTGGGAAGGCCTTTAAGCCGGGCTGCCTCTCCTTTCTTCTGGTAAGCCAATCCTTCCCATTCCATTTTTTTCACTTGGGGATTCGCGTTCAAAATACTGTCCAATACCACCTCCTTGTCCCATAATATTTCCTCCTCATTCCAAAATGAAGCATCCATATGGACAGGAGTATCCTTGGGCCTATTGAGCAGCAAGTTGAAATCCACCTCCCTTACGGCATGTTCATCTTCTAATGCTGCAATGCGGGCCACGAGCGCCTTCTGCTCAATTTGGATACGCAGTACATCGGTCATTTTCCCGCTTTTTCCCGGCGTCCCCCCCTTGAATTTATTCAGGGCCAGTTCCTCCAAGTCATTCAGCAGTTGAAGGTTTTTACGGGCCACCATCAGGTGATGCTCCAGTAAATACAATTGATAATAGGTCGTTTTAACATCATAAATCAAAGCGTTTTTTACCGCCTCAAAGTCTTGATAATTTGCCTTGGCCAATAAGCTTGCCTCGTCTTTAGAGGCTTGTAACGTGCCAAACCACGGGAATCGCTGCATTAATGTTGCGTTGAGCCTTTGGTCCCCCATCAGGGTAGCCATGTCTTGCAGGTAAAACCCAACACTTAATTCCGGATCTGGCAATCCGCCCACTTGGGGAACCCGCTCCAAGCTGGCAGCATAGCGGCTGTTGGCAGCTTGAATTTCCGGATTGTTTTCCGCTGCTTCCTCTATGTAATCCGCTAAACTTTGCCCCTGGACCTGAAAGCACAGGCACAACAGGCTAACTGCCCCTACCACCGCCGGCCATTTTCGGCATGAAATCATTTCGAATGTTTTACTTATCACCCCTTTCATATGCGTTGTTGTTTCGGGTTTTTACTTTGCAAATCACCGTTTGTTACTATTTTTCGCTCTTCCCACCAGCTGTACAATACCGGCACAATGAACAGCGAAACCAAGGCCACCGCCATCCCACCAAAGGAAGGAATGGCCATCGGAATCATGATATCGGACCCTCTGCCACTAGAGGTCAATACCGGCAATAATGCCAACAAGGTGGTAGCAGATGTCATAAGGCAAGGTCTTATCCTTCGCATCCCTGCTTCCTTTACGGCCTGTCTGATCTCTGGAACCGTCTTCGTCCTGTTCACCTCAAACCGCTGCTTCAAATAAGTGGCCATGACCACTCCATCATCCGTAGCAATCCCAAACAAGGCGATAAATCCGACCCAAACAGCCACACTCAGGTTATAGGTTTTCATTTGGAAAAGTGTCCGCATGGAACTTCCCAGCACCTCAACATCCATAAACCAGGGCTGGCCATATAGCCAGAGCATGATGAAAGCCCCTGCAAATGCCATGGAGATGGCCGAAAATATGAACAGGGTAATGGGCACCGATCTAAATTGAAAATAGAGGATCAGAAAGATCAAGATCAGGCATAGCGGGATCACAATGGACAACCTCTTTTCTGCCCTGACTTGGTTTTCATAGGATCCTGAAAACCGGTAACTCACTCCTTTCGGCACCTTCAGCTCTCCGCTATCAATTTTACCTTGAAGGTATTTTTGGGCATTTTCTACTACCGTTACCTCTGCCACATTTGGCTGCTTATCCAACAAAACATACCCCACCAAAAACGAATCCTCACTTCGAATCATTATCGGACCTTGCCGGTATTGGATGGAAGCCATTTCGCCTAACGGTACCTGAATTCCGGAGGAAGTACTGATCAGCACCTGCTCTATGGCCTCCGGGCTTTGCCGGAAATCCCGCGCATACCTGGCCCGGATAGCATATCGCTCCCTTCCTTCCACCGTAGTCGTCATCTTCATGCCGCCCATTGCTGCCGAAATGGTTTCTTGGACATTCTTCACTTGAAGGCCATAACGTGCGATCGCCTTCCTGTCCAGGTCAATTTCCAAATAAGGCTTGCCCAGTGACCGGTCTGCAAAAACAGCTGCTGGCTTCACACCGGAGACTTCCTTGAGGTACTGTTCAAGCTCCGTACTAAATTCAGCAATCGTCTCTAAATCTGGCCCGTACACTTTTAGCCCAATAGGAGCACGCATGCCTGTCTGAAGCATGAGCAACCGGGTTTCGATGGGTTGTAGCTTAGGTGCTGACGTTACGCCCGGCAACTTGGAGGCCTTGGCTATTTCATCCCAAATATCGTCCGGGCTTTTGATGTGGTCCCGCCACTGTCGATAATACGCGCCATGCTCATCGGGGATCAATTGTCCCTGTTCATCCTTCAAAAACGTCCCCTCTTCATCCACCGCAAACCGAATCTTTCTGCCATTTTCATCTACCCTAAATTCAGGTTTATAGAGAATAATATTCTCGAACATGGACATGGGAGCTGGGTCTAGCGACGTCTCTGCCCGACCTGCCTTTCCTACCACTGAGGTGATCTCTGGAATACTGCTCACCAGCATGTCCAGTTGCTGAAGGATTTTTTTATTGGCTTCTACTCCTGAATGCGGCATGGAAGTAGGCATCAGCAGAAAAGCTCCTTCATCTAGCGCTGGCATAAATTCCTCTCCCATCCCTGGAAATGCATGGACCATACTGCTGTACACTTTTGTCGTTCGGATATTCCACCCCAACCGGTCAACACCATCGGCTACCCAGCCAAACAATCCTGCAAACCCAATCCAACTGTTCAAGCCCAGAAAAATCATCATAGCTGGCAGTAAAAGGAACGTACCTTTATGGGCAAGGCACCAACTAAGCATCTGCTCATAATAGCGGATAAACAAACTAAACAGCCCAAGAATGATCCCCACGACCAAAAGTACAAACAGAAAATTGGTAAAAAGAGCCACGTTTGCGCCCAAAGGTGCCCATGCTGTAGCCAGAAGCCACGACACCGCCACTACGGCGATCATGATCAGGACTGGTGAATGGTATTTTTGATAAGTGTCTTTGTAATAAAATAAAAGGAGATTATTTACCCCTATGGCCATCAAAACGATTCCAGCCAATGGCAACCAGAACAGTCCAAAAGCCCCTACACCCGTCAGGGCCACATTTCCCCATTTCTTCCAAAAACCTCCTTTTTCCTTGATGCCAAATACCCAATGCGCAAATGCAGGCATGACCAGTAACGTAAACAGCAAGGCGGATATCAGCGCAAAGGTTTTGGTATACGCCAAAGGTCCAAACAGCTTTCCTTCGGCTGCCTGTAAGGTAAAGACTGGTAAAAAGCTCACAATCGTGGTTGCCACAGCGGTTAGTATGGCCGTAGCTACTTCTTTTGTCGCTTTGTAAACGATCTTGATCAGCGCTTGGCCCGTAGGGGCCTCTTCCATGTGGCGGAGGATATTCTCATTCAGGATAATTCCGAGGTCCACCATGGTACCGATCGCAATGGCAATTCCAGAAAGCGCCACTATGTTGGCATCCACCCCGGTATATTTCATAAATATAAAACAGGTAAGCACCGCCAAGGGCAAAATGGCTGAAATCAACAGGGAAGCCCGTAAATTATACACCATCACCATGACCACAATTATGGTCATCAAAATCTGCAGGACAATGGCATCATTTAGCGTGGCCAAGGTTTCCATGATAAGGTTTGATCGATCGTAAAAAGGCACAATGGTCACTTTCGACATCCTTCCATCGGATAATTCCTTCTCGGGTAATCCTGCACTAATGGCTGCTATTTTGGCCTTCACATTAGTGATAACCTCCATGGGATTATCGCCGTATCGGGCGATGACCACTCCCCCTACAGCCTCTGCTCCACTCTTGTCCAAAATCCCTTTCATTGTCCGATCAGCCGGACCAATGGTCACCCTTGCAATATCTTTTATGCGCAACGGCACGTTATTGGTCGACTTCACCACCGTTTCCGCTATCTCCTGGATATTTTCCACAAACCCCAGGGCACGGACATAATACTCGACCTTATTGATCTCCATAGTGCTGGCTCCTATGGCCTGGTTCGTGGATTTCAAGGCCTGCTGCACATCCATCATCGAAACCCCATGGACCTTCATGGCGTCGGGATCCAAGTCCACGTGGTATTCTTTCTCCATTCCTCCCACAGATGCCACCTCGGCCACGCCGCTGACACCGGCCAGTCCATAACGCACATAGTAATCTTGAATGGACCGCAGTTCATGCAAGTCCCAACCTCCCGCAGGATTTCCATTCCGATCCCGACCTTCCAACGTATACCAATATACTTGGCCCAATGCAGTAGCATCAGGGCCTAGTTTTGGCTGAACATTGGCCGGCAATAGATTGGAGGGCAAGGAATTCAACTTTTCCAATATCCTGGAGCGGCTCCAATAGTAATCAATGTCATCATCAAAAATGATGTATATGCTGGATAAGCCAAACATGGAGGTGGACCGAATGGCCTTTACCCCGGGCAAACCAAGCAAAGAAGTGGTCAGGGGATAAGTGACTTGGTCTTCAATATCTTGGGGGGATTGCCCCATCCATTCTGTGAAGACGATTTGTTGATTTTCCCCAAGATCCGGAATCGCGTCCACCGGCACTGGATCACTGGGAAGAAATGGGGTATTCCACTGGAACGGCACCACGACCAGTCCCCATGCCACCAAAACCACCAGCAGGAGAACCGTTACCAGTTTATTCTCCAGGAAGAATTTAATAACAGCATTGAGCATAGCTTTTCATGTAAATGCTATAAGATGATAAGAATAAAAGAAGAGATGAGAAGCAGAACAGGTGTCACCCACTCTGCAGGGCCAAAATACCCTTAAAAAGTATTATCTAAATCAAAAAAGTCTGGTGCATGACGTGTATGGGAACCCATGAAGGCGGCCCATCTTTCTCAAAGGGCACTTCGGGTAATTTACCTTTTTGCTGAGCCATACAGACCAATATTTCAGCCATCAGGTTCGGTAGAGGTACCAACGATGCATTATAAAAATGCATATCTACCAACTTGGCAATATTTTGATCCGTATTCTCTAGCTCCGTCTTGGGAATGTCGTCACAACACCCCGGCATTTCCTCCCCATCGGGACAGCAGCCTTTATCCTCTGCAAAAAGATTGATGCGAGCCAATTCTTCACCACAATAGTGCATAGAATAGCTCAACCCTGCATTAAAGCAGAGATAAACCATTAACAACACTATTTGGATCAATTTTCGCATGTGTATTCTTAAACTTGTTTCAAAGGTAGAAAACCTTTCTTCAATAAAGTTATATAATTTTTGGAAATTTTAAATGCGTCTGCCAGCATCATTTGATCCTGGCCCTTATGGAATAAAGATTTCTTTTAGATTGCTCTTGTCTCCTTGCATTATTATTGCTTCCTTCTATCAAAACCCTGTTTTAACCATTCTATTCATGCCATGTTAACTGTAGAGCATCACTTTACTTGCCCGCACTGCCTTGCCCCAATCTCCATGATATTGGACCTAAGTGTCAGTCCGCAAAAGTACATCGAAGATTGTGAGGTATGTTGTCAGCCAATCAACATATATTTTGAATCAGAAGGTGATAATATTACCTATTTTTCATCAAATCCTGTAGAACAGTAAAAAACAACAACTAAAAACAACTTATTTTTAACATTCTTGCATTTAACAAAATCTGGTTATACATTTGTTTTACCTAAGCTAAAACTCTTATGATCAGAACCTTATCATTAACCCTTATTTTTCTCTGTGTGACTTCAGTTTTGTTTGCCCAAAAGCATACGATCCAAGGTATGCAAAAGGCCGCCAACGAATTTGCCCAAGCAAACATGCAGGAGGATTATGAAACACTCATCAAATACACCTATCCTTTAATACTTGAAAAATCCGGCGGCAAAGAAGGATTTAAAAAAGCCTTGGCTGATGCTTATGACTTACAAAAAATCCGAAGAATGAAAATAAAGCGTTTCGAAGTAGGCGCACCGCTCAAAGTCGCACACACGGCCGGAGAGACACACGCATTGGTTCCCGTAACCTCAAAAATCGAAGTTCCAAAAGGAGAAATCATAAGTCATATCACCTTAATAGCAGTTTTGGATGAAGCCAGTGGAAACTGGTATTTTATTGAAACGTCTGGACTTGACCCTAAAAACATCCATAATTACCTTCCCACGTGGGATTATACCTTAGGCCTACACTTTGACAGCTCCAAGGAATTTATAGCCACTACATCTACTGAGTAAATCCACTGGAAAAAGCCGTTCATTTTTTCTTTTTCCGCATCGCTTCCATCTGATCCCAAAGCTTTTCGGGGATTTGCTCCAGATGGCTGAACTGGCCAGCTCCTTTCAACCATTCTCCACCGTCGATGGTCATCACTTCGCCATTGACATAGGCAGAAAAGTCAGACACCAAATACGCCGCCAGATTGGCCAGCTCTTGGTGCTCGCCAACCCGTTTCAGCGGAATCCTTTTGGCCGGATCAAACTGGGCAGCCAACTCTCCCGGCAACAGCCGACTCCACGCCCCTTCTGTAGGAAATGGCCCAGGAGCAATGGCATTGAACCGGAGGCCGTATTTGGCCCACTCCACAGCCAACGACCTAGTCATAGCCAACACACCTGCTTTGGCAGTGGCACTCGGCACTACATATCCAGAACCTGTCCAAGCGTAGGTGGTGACAACATTCAAAAAAGTACCCGGTTGCTTCTTGTCTATCCAGTGTTTCCCTGCCGTCATGGTCATATTGACAGAACCTTTCAGCACGATATCGATGACCGTATGAAAGGCATTGGCCGATAATCGCTCAGTAGGACTGATGAAATTTCCGGCCGCATTGTTTACCACCACATCGATTTGGCCCAACTGCATCACCGCCTCTTCAAACATGCCTTCTACTTGATCCACATCCCTGACATCACAGGCCAGCGGAATGACCTTTCCTCTTCCCACTTCGGCCATAAGCTCTTTTGCGGTATGCTGGAGAACGTCCAGCTTCCGGCTGGTAATGACCAAGTTGGCTCCAAGTTCCAAAAAATATTTACCCATTGACCTCCCCAGTCCCGTTCCTCCTCCTGTGATCAGGATATTTTTCCCTTTCAGCGCGTCCGATTTGAGCATTCCTTCTAAATATGACATGGCGATTTGTAGTTTTGCTTAACAGGCTCAATATAAAAAAATATGGGCTATTTTTTGTCGCCAAAAAAAGGGATCAAGCCGAAAAGTTGGGGGCATTTTACTCCATCATGAAAATTGGCAGTTCCCCCAGGGCAAACACTTTTAAACTGTTAGTAAAGAGATGTCAGCCTGAATTAAAGAACTTCAAG